>JAABUQ010000969.1_pt1 | contig 64788 bp, 56 predicted proteins | sample 5560001 | NCBI WGS metagenome assembly JAABUQ01 (sample SAMN10711888, study PRJNA513371) | rock metagenome | isolation source: Antarctica rocks | place: Antarctica: Victoria Land, Finger Mt nord | collected 2015-12-18
GGGGGTTCGTTGGGGTGTGGGGTGCTGGTTTGGGGAAGAGGCTGGGGGGAGGGCAGGGTGGATGATTGTGAGGGTTGGAGGGAAGGTGGCGGTGGATTGGTGTCAGGCTGGGAGTTAGGGAGGGGGTTGATGTCGGTGGGGGGGAGGTCTACGCCGTTGGGGGTAGGAGCTGCGCCGTTGGTGAGAGCGGCGGCTTGTTGCATGGCCTGCTGGACGCCTTCTTCGGGTGGGACGGGGGGGTTATCTTCGTCTTCGCGGGGTGCGATGGTTTGGAGGGCGGGGGCGTGGTCGTAGTGTGCGAGGTTGCTGCGGCCCATGATGTAGGGCGTCCAGACGAGAGCGAAGGGGTTGAGGGTGACGTAGGCTTTTGCTTCCCAGGTGTCGATGCATCGGCCTAGGTAGTTACGGTCGAGACGGAGGGCGTATGTTTTGGTGACGGGATCGCGGACGAGAGCGCGCAGGCCTTCGAGTGCGGCGACGAGATCGTCGGCTGTCATGCCGGTGCGGGCGGAGAGGTCGGTGATGCTGAGGGGAGCGGTCTGGTCGAGGAGTTCGTAGGAGAGGACAAGGCGCCAGTAATTGCGGTAGGAGACAAGGCCCATGTCTGAGAGGGGTTTCTCGGGGGAGCCGGTCTTGCCTTCCACGCGGGTGAGGAGGTAGGAGAAGCTGATGAGGAGGTTGCCGTAGCCTTTGCGTTGATGGGTGGGGAGGGTGAGGATGCAGGACACGTTGTTTTGGCTGCTGGGGCGCTTTTCTTTGGAGAAGTAGCCGACGAAGTGGCAGCCAAGCTCGTCGTACTCGGTCATTACGTAGAAGAGAAAGGGTTCGACGTCGTAATACAGAGTTTTTGAGCCGAGAAAAAGCTTTGCGAGAAGGCAAAGATTCTGGCAGTAGACGGGATTCTTTCGACCATCGACTTCGAACACTGAAACGGATTTGTCTCGATAAATTTCGTCGCCAGGCGGATGCTTCGCTGGGCACTTGAGCTTGTGTCGCCATGCCACGTAGTCTGAGTTCATGTACTTGAGGCAGAATTCGCAAATGTAAAGCACTCTGTTCCGGCTGTACTCTTCAGGGTAAGGCGCAGCATACCAGGTTTCAATCTCGTAGCCACCGATACTGACACATTTAATCTTACTCGGCGGGCCCGAGAGCTTCTGGGATGAGCGACCTTTGATCTCAAGCTCAGCTTCTGCGGATGCGGTCTTGAGCTTCCACTCTTCTTCGGCTTTCTGCCGAGCTTCGTTAAACTTGGCTCGGTCAGCTTGCAGTGGCAAAGTCTTCGTCGTTTCAGCGTCTGTTTCGGATAGAATGCCACCATAAGGTTTGGATTTTAGGTCATCATTCTCGCGCTCATGGAAGGCGTAGAAAGGTGTTGTATAGTGGGATGAGAATGTGCACTGCGGTCGGGCAGTCTCTTCCCGCTCTGGAGCAGCCTGTGCAGCCTGGGCACGCGATGGACGCTGTCTCTTTTTCTTTTTCGGTGGAGCATTGACTATACTTGCCAGCTTCGATGAGTTGAGTTTGATGCTGACCATGATACTGTCATGATCATTGGTCGTAATGGTAACAGGCCCTGGGTTGACACTCTTGAGTCTTCGTGACCTGGAAGGCCGGGATGACCTGGACTTCCGGGTGGATGTGCTTGCAGCTTCGAAATTCTCAACAGCGGGCTCTTCGGCTTCCTTGCTGGCAGCTACAACAGCGGATGCTGATCGCTCCGAGGTACTTTTGGGAGTACTTTGCTTCCTTCGCTTGGAAGGACCCGGGGTTGTCTCTTCTTGCTCCTCGGTAGCCTTACGCTTACGCAGAGATCGAGACCCATCGAGTGGGTCTCCCTCGACAATGAGAGTGTTGAAGATGGAATGTGACCCTGGTCTTGACGTACCACGTTGTGCAGGTAGTAGATCTCTTGTTAGTCTAGACGCAGAAGATCGTCTGGTTCTGACGGCTTCCTCGTCCAGGACATCTGGTTCAAGAGCGTTGTCTACACATTGAGGACAGCTCCATTTCTCGGCATCTGGAAAGGGTAGTCAATAACACAGACTTCGATTTCAATCCGGACGAATATAACAGACTCGGCTTACCATCTTCGGAAGCCAGCGAATTGGCGTCTCGGGCACATTGCCGATGCGCTGCAGAATCGGTTAGCTTCTAGTACTTAAAGTGCTCCTAAGCATGTCATCCAGGAACATCCGGCAGATCCCTCCCCAATCGCCGTCTTCATCTTCAAACATCAATATACAAGCATGCTTACAATTATCTCCACACACAGCACACGCCATGTATTCTTCAAACTCCTCTGAAGGATCATGTTCTTCATCTTGCAGGCAGAATCTCAATGTTCATCAGCAACCTTGCCCATGTCCCGTAGCTTGATGTATACTCACATGCAATTATTCCGATTAGCGACCTCAACCTCGCCATCTTCACCCTCTTCGCTACCAGCTTCCCAGTCCTCCGCCACAGCAGATTCGGCATCCGTCGACTCTTTATCCGAACCTTCGTCTTCTGCAGCACTGCTCTCCTCGACCTCCTCGGCATTCTCAACCACATCCTCGTCGCTCATGGCTCTCCGTTTGCCCTTATCCAATTTCACTGACGGCGCAGATAATTCATCCTCGCCATCTTCCTCGTCGCCATCCTCATCCTCCTCACTTGCTTCTGCAGGAACCCCCTCCGATACCTCGGTCTCCTCAGCAGGCTTGCTTTGTAGTGGGGCTTCGTCCATTGCAAAGTCCATATCGGGATCTTCTTCACCCTCGGCGTCCATGTCTCCGCTGTCGATCGCGTAGGGTATGTCTGTGGGGTGGGCCTCCAGGCGCGCCGGAGCTACGGCCGCCATCGTAATTGTAGCTGTAGTCGCCAGCGTGGACCATCTACCCTATCTTACAAGCATCTGTCGTGATCTTAGATGGCTCTGCAGTTGATCTGAGCGCGCTGAAAGAGTGACTGTATCCGGCGAGGGTAGAATGACTTGGTAATCGTAGAGAATTTCCACCGTGGTTCTTCCACAGCTCAGATTGAGCCTGCTGGTCGCAACTCAATCCGTGCGCAAAGCGACAGCGTCAGAGATGATTTCGACGGCCCAGCGAAAGCTTGCGGAATGGTCAGCAAAGCTTCACCCGTGCAGGCGCAGCGTTGGGCAGCAGCGGTCGCAAACCCACGATCGGCGTAAATTCACGACTTCATTCACTCGTGCAGCTGATGCGACGCGTAAAATGTGGTAGAGCGGCGATGAAAGTCGATGCAGGGAGCGTAGTCGTTGACGGCAGTTGAGGAGCCCCTTTGGTGAGCTGGGGTCGTGCTGCGCTTAGCGCGTTCCTTGTGCCTCACCCAAGCGGGCGGTTTGTCCTGTCTTTCCACTGCGAAACTCCAGCTCACCACACCAGTTCCGCGAATCATCTGTGATAATCTGTTCAGTATGTAGAGAGCTCTGAATCTGAGCAACAGAGAGGCTAACATTGTCGCCAGAGCCCCCGTCGCGCAATGGGTGTCCCATTTGAAGCCCTCCTTCCCTATGGGATCATGCTGGGGGTACGCCCTTCTCCCAACCTGGACACTGTGGACCATATCAATAACGGACTCTCGTAGATGTTCATGTTCACTGGAGGAGCACTTTCAAAGGTTCGGCACATGCAAAATGGGGGCAAGAGAGCTCGGCATTCTATTGATCAGTGGGACAAGGTCAGTACTTCGCTCCTGAGCAATTTACAGTGTACCTGTAGCTGATGGTCTCACAGCAAAGTATGAGAGGCGCCGAGTTTGAAGAATTTGGGTAACGGCTGACGATGGGCCAGTGATGGACCGAGATAGGCGGTTGACGGGCTACTTGAGAGGACAAACAAACGAGGTGGATGCACCGCCTGGCTTCGAGCTGAGCAGTGCTTGGAGGGTAGGCGACTACTTCGATGACTGTGGTTACAGAGCAACACCGCTGACATATTGTAGATGGAAGGACGGTACTTCTAGGCAGGCCGGAGACTTGCAGGAGATGGGCGTCCGGCGTGTGCTCCCCAACATGATAGTCCTATACTTCCTCCCAAGTCTACAATCCTGCCAGCCAAGCCCTCACTCTCTGCTTGTTATCTATCCATCCCCGAGATCCGTCACCATCCCTTTGATACCCCTCCTTTCCTCGGCCGTCAAGGCGATCCCGAACCACCTTTCTAGCGCTTCCACTCGCTGCCTCTCAGTCACACAATGTTTCAGCTCTTCCGTCTCGCCTCTGATCCTCCTCTTCACCACATCTCCGTTCAAGATTACAGTACCAATGATCTTGTCTCCCTCTCGTATCATTTTCACAACCGCAATTTTATACGTAAACCAGCAAAACTTACACTGCGAAGTATAGAAGTTCATCATTGCGTAATCCTGTGGGAGAAACTCGACCTCGGAAAAGCAATACTTGGGACTCCAGGAGTCCGATGGTGTATGGCGGGTCTGATAGACCCACAAGCGTTGGGATGGATCAGTGTTCGCGGGAATATTCTCTCTAACGAGCCTCAGCTCTTGCGGTGCGATGCCTGGAAATCGTGTCCTTTCGAGCAGCGGTAACGGCCGCGTGGGCCCGTCGGCCCCAAAACCGACGTCGAGCATGTATTTGCTACCCTCGGCGAGAGTCACGATGTTGACCATATGGCTCCTTCCAATCCGTCAACAATTCCTATAACCAACTGATCCAGGACGTGTCTACCCACCAAGGTGCGTAATTCACGCCATCCTCGCAGACCCTCGCCCCAGCGCTATAGATCTCGAACCCCAGACTACTCAACACAGTCCCCAAGAAGCAATTGTTCTCCATACAATACCCTCCCCTCCCTCTTTCATTCCCTACAAGCTTCTCGTAAAGACCATCAGCGTCAATGGAGATACTATGATGGGGCGAGTAGTGCAGAGAGAGATTCTCGAACGGGATGCTGGACAGTTGGTGGATCTGGAGGAGGCGAAGAAATTCTAAGGCGTGCTGCTCTTGGCCTTTTTCGTGCAGACTAGGAATGTGCTGTTGGGGATGAGAAGAGAAGGAAATGTAATTGAAGTAGTGGCGGATTTGTTGCTGAGTGTACGTAGGACGATGGGCGAGATTGGACTGTGATGACATCGTGGCGAAAGCTAGCTAAGGTGACAGACCGTTGTAGACTACCGAGCAGTTGAGAGAGGAAACACTTCGAGTATACACATAAGGGAAGCTCGAAAATGGAAAGTGATTTTATCGAATAGAGCTGCGCTCGAGAGAGGTTATTGTTTAGGATGCTTGATGAATTACCGATATCGTCATTACTGAAAGGGAACAAAATCAGCTGACTGGAAAGTCGTGCGATGCTATATACGCATGGTGTGGACGAGATATATGATACAGCAAGGCTTTGCAAGACTCGAGGTAGAAAGCCTGTAGTCAGGAAAAGTACATGTACTTTATCCAGAGGATGCAGAGATAACTTATCCCATACCCTAGCAGTGAATGAGCCCTAAAGGAGCCCTTGTCTGCTGCTTGTAACGTTTTAATGCACAAACCGCTTCGTCAAGCGTTTTGTAGGCCATACTTCGAAACCCTGCTGTTTCCGAAGAGGCACCCTTTTCAGAAAGCTGTACATTCCAAATCCTCCCCCGTCGAACAAATAGGAGCATCAACCCTTCAGTCATCACCATCTTCTTCTTCATCTTCCTCTTCTTCATCCTCGTCGTCTTCCCCCGCGATAAGTTTTGCTTTTGTTACTTTCTCCTCTTCGGACAGGTACTCCATCTGCGAGTCACGCAGTGCCTTGATCCTATCAGCCGGACCAGGAAGCCTGTTGATCTTGTCTGCGATTTCTCCCCTGCCAATCAGACTAGCAACAATGCTAGCGCCGACGATGAAAGTCAAGACGAATCGGTAGGTCGAGTACCATTCCGGGGTCCAGCCCCTGACCACAGTCCTTGCGTCCGCATAGTAGAGGAACGTGAATGCTATGAATTGGGAGATCAGAGCGTATTCGATGGGAAAGAAGAGAGTAGGCCAGGCGACGGCGGGACAAACGACTCCGATCGCATATCGTCGGTATCCTTGGGCGCCACCGTATTTGGCCCATTCGAGCCCCCAGTGGATCGCTCCTAGGAAGGAGAGTATCTGTGAATTTCAGTGGTTGCATCACCGTAGTAGGAGAAGCGGAGTGCTCACCACAGCACCGTAACCAATCTGGATGGGCTCAATGACGTGCAGGAGGAGTTCGGCCGTCTGGCTGGAGAAGAGATACCCAGAGCCTACTTCTGAGGCGTGATTGATGTCGAAGGCGAGGTAGACGGTCGAAAGCGATGTAGCCATGTACGGAACAACTCCTGCTAGGCCGATATAAAGCGCCTCTCGGGGTACTTCGTTGAGGGCGAATGTCTCTCTGATCGTTTTCTGAACCGAAGGTCAGCGTCCCAAGTCAATAAGCCCCGTTGAAAAGCCCGGAATCCTGACAAGGTCCCCTTTGACACCCGCAAGCATGTCCTCGCCCTTGTCTTCTACTTCTTCTACACCCTTCTCTTCGAAGATCTGGTGGACGGAAGAAACAGTCGAGACCTCTTCTGGGTGAGCTTCCAGAGGTTGCTTCTCTGCTTCTTTCTCGTGCTTAATGTCGATAGCGCTGCCTGTCTGAAACCGTTGTAAAGAAGTGGTGAAAGACTTGTAGGCGGTCAATGCTAAGCTGCTGGGCCGGAGACATCTAGGCGGAGTTCGCGCGAAGGGTGGGATTGAGGTGCGGAGGGCCGGAGTCGCCTTACGGAGAGCACGACGTAGAGGTCTCGCAGCCCCTGGTCGGAACATGACGATCAATTGGTGTCAGGAATCGACAGTGTAGCGGAGTAGATGAGTGACGTTGTGGGCAAGCTGTTGGAACGCGAGCAAGCTCAGCGCCAAGATGCCAAGGTGCCAAGGCATCAAAAATGTACTAGCAGGCGGGTGACGCTATATTCTACCGGAGGCGACTTCGATCTCCAATGGAAGTTGCAAGGCTCGATGGGGAAAATTAACAAAATAATCTGCTGCACACTACGTATTGTTGCTATCTAAAGGCAAGTTTCTGTCCTCCCTCAATCGAGCTATCAAGTCACGATATTTTATATACTTTATGCTCGCGTCCACTGGAATCACATTGCATCTGCTTCCTTTGCATCCGGGCGTAGAGCAAGACCTTGTTTCTCTGGCATAACAAATGTCCGTTCCTTTTAGCCATCGCGGTTCCATCTCAATCTCTCGCCTACTACACTTAGAACACATTTTGTGGACCGTCGTATCTTCGCGGCTTTCGAAATACAGCGGCATTAGGTCGCGGTATTGACCTTTGGGGACCTGCCATCTGTGGTTTCGCGCTGCAGAGGGTATTCTTTGTAGCATCAGAAGCTGATCACACTGCGAAAGACCCTGGCTACATCTATAGAACGCCTGGATAGTCGCATCAGGCAGTGACTCCAAACTTGTATTGATTGGAAGACACCGCCTAGCCTTTCCACAATTCTTGCATCTCAGGCGCCTCTCCACATATTTTGGCGGCGTTGTTCTGGTCCACCTTGGTCGCTGATCTATAACGACAGTGCAATTGTTTTTTCCAAATTTCGAGTTGCCCAGGCACACAATACACGTGCACTCAATCTCGCGTGGTAGATCACTGACATTCTTCTCGTCCTTCAGAAGATGTGAGATGGAACACTTGGGCCGTCTCGGAAACAGTACCTGCATTGTTGGAGATGGAGAGATTCGCGCACCATGCATATGTTCCATAGATCTGTCAGAGCGAAATACTTCCGTTCTCTCCCTTCTCTCCTTCTGTAACGTAGAGGCCAAATTCCGCAACTGGTTTTTTGCCTCTGCTTTCGTCGCGGAATCTCCATAATCCAGTCTCTGACTATGAAGTTGCTAGGGCTTGTATTGAGTCAATTCTCAAGGCCCTATTCACGCTAAATTGAGCGTAGGGCAAGAATTTAACTTGCTTTCGCCAGATCTCTGTTTAGCAGAAGCGTGGAACAAATTCAATACCGCCGGTCTATGACCAACCTCGAGCAACCTATCTTGACCGGCAGCATAAGTCTTTGACCATGCCCTCATCATATTCTGTGGATGGAACGCAGCAAGGAGAACTCTTCGTAAACGGCGTGAATTTTCGCTAGAGTCGTCCTGGACATTTTCCCATTCCGGGTATATCGTGATCGCTGCGTATGTACCCCGTAGATCAAGGGCTTGAAGCTTATCTTGAAGTAAAGATTGTGTCCGTTTCCATGTAGGGATGCCATAAGCGATCTCCACGACAGCGTGCATATTAGTGCGAATCTAAGACGCATATCCTTCGTGACAGGCAAGAATATCTTTGGTATATCAAATGAGCGGACCCACTACTTCCCTGCGCTAACAATGGTCAAAGATTATACTATTTCCATCGTAACAAGAGTTGATCCGCTGATGATTACTTACAAGTGTCAGTCAATGCCGCATACGGTCTCCGATCGGTGCCGACATTGTTTGTTATATAATGAGAAATAGTAGAGATCCGACAGTTCTATTTGGGCGGAGTGGTGTAGTTGGTTATCACGTTTCCTTAACACGGAAAAGGTCCTGGGTTCGAGTCCCAGCCTCGTCAGAAATTTTATCAAACGAGTGGGGAAATAACGGTACAATGGTCGGTGAAATAAACCGATTTTTCGAAATTGCCAATAACGCCCTTTGATCTGTTGCATAAGAAAGTGCAATTATACTAATGTACTGGTGCCGCGAGGTGGTTGCCAATAGCACGAAAGGTGATACGATAAGAACGTCTTAGAGAGATACGTTATCCAACCAATGCGCACAACAGCCCTTCAGCATTTCAATTACTCACTATTGCAAATCTTATGCATGTTGCCATTATATATTCTAGTAGCTGTGTGTCGCCACTAATCTTGACACCAATCAGCGGCAGAGCCCGCGCGACCCTCGTGTGAGCAGGGGCTCGAGGGGGTATGCCTTTGCTGTCTTGAGCCGCCAAGGTGACGCCCGAAGATCTTGCTCCCGTCTACGGAGTACTGTTGATGCAGGCTTCTTCCAGCACTGCGTGCACACCGCAATAGTGATACATTATGGTAAGGTATGTCTACAGTGGGCGAACGTTCGGATTCCCGTTAGGTAAGAGGCTAAGGTTCGAGATCTTTGCCAGACTCCTGAAAGCTGTTAGGTACGGTGTCTTTGTTGTTTTGCTTCCAAGAAATCCCTATCTTTTAACCAAAGCCCACAGGTGCACAAGTCGATGATTCTCTGAGACGTGTAGATACGCGAGGGGTGAATCCATATACTGAAATTGCTTGCTCAGCTTGCACATGGGGGTAATCATTCTCATTCCATCTCATCGTCGAATTGCCGTCGCTGACCCAACATTTTCAATCCCCACCATCCTGAGTGCTACAGCCGACACGTAGATGAATAATTACAATGTTCTCTCTTAGCAGTACCCGTGCCAAGCACCTTACGCTTGCAGATTCATCAGATCACGACCCATTTAATGCAGGCATGGCATTGTCGATCCCTTTCAGCTCTGCCTCCTGGCTTCTTCTCCTCCCACACTGTGTTCTATCTGTGTTTCTAAATACCTCTAGACCTGGCATATTCAATGATCAGATCAAGAGAGCCGCCATCACCCGCTAAATTGGTGATGCTGTGGAAGTAGCTTGGAACTTCAAGAAATCGACCTGGGCCACGGGTCTAGTCCAGACGGACCCCTTCTACCAAGTACCTCATACCAGCCTCTCGGCTGCTCCTGGCTCACTCTTCAAGGTCCAAGAGGCCACAGACAGCGCGAAATATACAATACCACCTGGCACTGCGCTGTGTCGTTTTCTTATTGAAAGCCGCGCACTCAATGGAGCGGGCGTCTCTGTTTCCGCCTCTGTGTTGTGGCCTTGAAGCCCCAGGAAAGCGAGTGGAGACAGATTCCCTGTTGTAGCTTGGGCACACGGCACGAGCGGACTATCTGCCAACGACGGGCCTTCGCATCTGAGAGGACTTTCATACCAATTTGCAACTCCTTTTACCCTTGCGCTCGCTGGTTACACAGTCGTGGGACTACGCAGGTCTCGGCGTCAGCAAAGACACTGATGGTAGTCCTGTGATTCACCAGTTCTTATCCAGTCCTTCTCACGCCAATAATCTGTTCTACTCGCTGCAAGCGGCACAGGGAGCCTTCCGTCAGCCCTCGCATTAAATCGTTGTTTTGGCTCATTCGCAAGGTGGGGGCACAGCTTGGGGCGCAACTCAACGACAAGTTGTTGAGCCTGTCAGTGGGTACCGCGGCGCCATCGCTGCAGCTCCCGTGACAGACTTACTCAAGGTATCAACCGATGGTCCTCTAGGAGGGCCTTTTGCTCTCGTTACAGTCTACGCCCTTCAAAAGATTTACCCGAAGTTTGACTATCATAGATTCCTAACGCCTCAGGCCGCACGGCGCTGGCAGCTTGAGGGAGGCGATGGTGTGGGCTTTGCTCTTCTTCTTGATATAGTGGGAGACCTGCTCCAGCCCGATTGGAAACAAGATCCGTACGTGCAGGATTTCGTCGTCCAATGGCGGGAGGCCCATCGTCGGACCATTGCTCGTGCTCTATGAACTAGCAAATACAAATCTGGATCCAGAAACGACGGATCAGGCTACCCAGGCGACCTATTCCGCCTACCCAAGAAGTCTGTTGCGGTTCGAGACCTGGGATGATGTAACGCATAATGGACTGATATACGCCTCGCAACAAGTATAGCGGCAATGGATTGCGGACAGAGTCTCGGAGATGCCTGTCGCTGACGGGGTTTTGAGAGTGAAGCATAGACCTTTCCTTCCGCGGCAGAGATATCGGTCTGATCCCAATTGGATCGTTGAAGGGGCTGCAGATGTTTATAGATTGGTTATGCCGTAAGGTTAAGCTAACAGGACGTCAGATGAATTCAGAGGTGAGAGGGTCAAAAGCCATGGAATATCAATGACGTAGAGTAGAAGAATGGGGAAGGGCACTCCCCATTAAAGGCCTTATTAGCTTCCACCAAAGCTCACCGAACAACTATCCAGTTAATGTCTACCTTTCGTGCAAATGCGCGTGATGGGTACCACTCTAGGGTTCAAGTGTCTTATGCGCATTACCTTGACAACAGCGAACCTGATTCCATCGACCCGCTGTCGTCGCTTGCAGGTTTCTGGGTCCGTTGGGAATAGTGAAACGGGTGCGATATTATAGAAGTGGTGTGTAAGGGGTATATGTATGATAGACTTAAACAATTGCAGAATAATCTCTCATACGGGGATACTTTAGCATGGAGGAAGCTTTCTACTACAGAAATCTGCAATCTCCAAATATAGGCTTTGGCAGTATAGTGGAGCCGATAATAATCGAACACAAGAAGCAAACAGCCTCGCGGCTGCCCCTGAGCCTGACTTCAAGAACTACTCACACCCCCGCCATCTCCAGCCCCCAATCCCCCAACCTGCCCACTCCTCCGATATCCCCCCCTCGCAACCACTTCCCCATCCAGTGTCGTATTCAGCTCCAACTCGCGCCAATCATTCTTCTCCGACGCATAGATCGTCGCCGCCACAATCGAAGCCACCAGCCCCAAGCGACTAAGCCTCGACGGAGTAACATAGCTCTCAAATGAATAAGTAGCCAGGTACGGTGGGAACCCTCCCTCAAAGCGGTCGATATTCTGGCCTGGTGGTCTGGCGCTTGTGAGTTCCGCGGCTTGGATCAGCGCGCCGATGGCGCCCATGTAGACGTCTGCGGTGGGGAGCAGGCTGCCGTGGGAGCGGTACTGGAAGCCGATCCAGGCATTTTGCGGGGCGGCGGGATCGGTCGTGGGTAGGGATGTGGCGTTTGTCGGGATAGTTCCGGGCTGCTCGAGGCGGTAGTTGATGATGGACATGGTGCCTACCTTCGCGCCTTGCCATTTAAGGTCGGTTACAGAGGTGCGGAAATCGTTGGTTCGGACCATGACTTGCCAGAGACGGGCGATGGCCCAGAGGACGTAGCGGACGGGGAGACGGAGGTTGTGGCCTGTAGAGGCGACGGCGATTGTGAGTCTGGGGGCGGAGGTTTCGTACCAGCTCATGCGTGGCCGGGGGAGCATGCTGTTGAAGTCTCTTTGGGAGAGCTCACTTAGGACGCCGATGGCGGTGCGGAAGAATTGGGAGGGTGAGAAGGGTTGGGAGCGGTGGAGGATGGAGATGCTGAATTCGTTTGGGCCCCAGGGGTTTGAGATGTCTGAGGGTGGAGTTGGGATGTTTTGAGCTCGTGGTGTGAGTTTATTGGAACCTGCAGCAGTGGCGAAACCTGATGTAGCCAGCAAGAAACCTAGGACAAGAACAGGATGCATTGTGCTTCTGCTATGAGAGGGTGAGAGGGTGGTCGAGTATCGCAAGATGGAGACCCAGTACATTGAATGGTGTAAGACGACAAGAAAGGTCCCAAACTACAATGAACTCCAATTATCGCAAGTATCTCTAGGTTTCGTCCTTCGTTCTCGCGCTTACACTTCCTAGGGATGCGACTTGCGCATCGCTAAGAAGCAAGGAAGCGGCTTCAAATTGGCTCTAGAGCAACTTCAATGCTTGCGACTCGTACGACTTGGATTTATCCTCTCCTCTTGTCAATTCCATGGGCCGAGGCAATAAGTTGCAGCAGATCGATCGCGCGTTCAGTGCGTCCTTCCGTGACCTCCCAGCTCATTGCGGTATACATGGCATGCTTGGGATAGGAAAGACACAGCTAGCTTTACGATATGCGATGCTTGCCTCTGGAAGAAGCCAGGATCTGTAGACTCTTCGGGTGTCTGCAAGGTTTGTGGAGAAGTTGGCTGGAAACTCTTAAAGTGGCGTATTCTTCGTCTGCCTGAGCGATACACTCTGACTCAGATCACGAAGCTAACCGTGGGCGAATGTGGCTAGAAGATCGGACAATCCAGGAACAGATTGCTCCTCATTCTGGACAATAGGACTCGAAAAACTATCGCAACGGTACTTGCCGATATTCTTCCTCGTCCGAAGGCCGAAGGCAGGCTTCTTCCCATCACGCGGATCGCCACAATCGCGGGATCATGTACCATCGCGGGGCAATCGGAGGATCAAAGCATCTGACTCTGTTGTGAGACTCTGTTCAGAGCCGGCATAAACGTAGCCACGCCCGTTTTCGTTATGACGGGATAGATCGTTCTCCTTACGCAAGGATATAAAGTCTGGTTAGCCGACAATTACTTTCAAGCCTAGGCGATCAATCACCCTCACTATCTCTTCGCTATCGAGAAGCTCCTTCGTGCTGCTCTCGTAGCCCGTGATATGTATGCAGCTTGGTCAGATCGCCAACGGCAGATTTCGACCGACCGGACGAGACGCTCAGAATCTGCATAGTTGGCTTTCACTGTACTTTCTCCACCCAGCTTAGCCCCGGCTGCGAGCATCGCAACCGCATCCTCGATTCCTGGCGACTGTAAAGCAACCATAAGCTTCGGATCCTTTCATTATGTGAACTCGAAAATACCCCAATAAGCTGTTCTAGGCCAGGAGCATCCGGACACGCTGACCAGCATGGCCAGCATGGCCTCGAGATACTGAAAGCAAGAACGCTGGAGAAGACCGAGGAAGGACAGATTGAAGTTATGGAAACAAGAAAAAGAGTAATAGGCGAGGAGCTTTCAGACATGCTTACCAGTCTATCCAAACGTGCGTCTACATGGAAAGCGGAAAACCGGAACAAGAAGGCTATCAAACTGACAAGAGAATGTATATGTCTACAAAGCCAAATCTTAGATATTTATTAACCCAAGACATTATCTTCCTCTGCAGCACTCACCAGTAGGTGGCAAACATGGAATGTAAAGATTGGAGCAGCAGGAATTCTGGTGGAAGGAAGACAACGAGACACATAGCAGTGAAAGACTAGGGGTTTCTTGAACTAATTGAACATACGGACAATTGGTGCTTCTGTAATGTCGTCAGTAGGAGTCAAAGGTGGATCCTTTTATGGATGTCAGTCATGCCAGTGGTGCATGCCACACCCGGTTGCGAATAAGCACCGCCGCTTGTGGATGAGTACTGCCAGCTGTGGATAGCTATCACTACCCAAGTGGCCACCTACTTGTGCAAGCCGGTCAAAAGCATGCGAGTCGCAGGGCCAGTGAAGAGATGAGTCGCGTCTGGGCCTGAGCAACAGCCTTGCCTCAAGCTTAGGGGATTAAAGAGTTGGATACAGAATATAATGAATTAGCAAGAACATCGCGCTGGATTTGCCTCAGTCTTCGGAGTGTCCGCACCAATGCTACCCGTGTGTCTGAATGTTGGCCAGCGAGTCATGTTGTCGAAATGCCCATTTGCCAAGCCGCGTCTAGAGGGCGATTTGTTGCTTAGTCAGCAAGTGACGTCGGACCCTGGTTCGAGTCGCGTCGGCCATGGAGTTCCCCAGGGCCGGTAGAAACGAGATCAAGAGATAGACCGACCTTGTAAGAAAGAAGCAAGACGGAGCTGACCACCATCAGGGCTCTTTCACTTGTGTTCAGGCCTCTAGATATTCGGTTCAACCTTGTGGAAGCAAAAGTTGACAGCTCAGCGAGTAAACTTCCTACATCCACTCACGAGATTCCTCGCAACTGCGCCTCGCTTTTCCGCTTCTGTCCTCTCTAGGACGTTGTCGATACTATACACGATAGAAGAACAGCATATCTCTAAGCACTGCGGGCATTCTTGGGCCTGCTTCGCTTCAACGGCCATGGTTCTGCAGAATCCTGCATGAGCGCCCTCTTCCCCACTTACTCTTACACAACTTACTCGGCCTGGAGCCTCCCTTACCGCTCTGATCCCCGGCCAGGGTAACGGTGATCCATCGCCAACATGCTTGAAGGCCTTGTCGCGGGTCTGCTCAACCGCTTCCTGGGTATGTACGTTAAGGATTTCGACGCAAAACAACTGAATGTTGGAATATGGAACGGGGATGTCAAGCTTCGCAATCTTGAGCTCCGAAAGGAGGCTCTGGACCAGATGCACCTTCCGATCAATGTGGTTGAGGGTCATCTGGGCCAGCTGACAATGTCAATACCCTGGACGAACCTTAGAGGGAAGCCAGTCAGGATCAACATCGATGACGTTTTCTTGCTCGCCGCACCGAAGCAAGATGAGGATTACAACGAGGAGGAGGAGAAGAAGCGAGAACACGATGTGAAGATGGAGAAGCTGGAAAACGCGGAGTTATTGAAGCAAAGAACCCCTGAAGGTAGTCCGGAAGAGCAAAAGAGGAGTCAGAGCTTTACGGAAAGTATGACAACGGCTATCGTAGACAACCTACAAGTTGCGATCAAGAACATCCACGTCCGCTACGAAGATGCCATTTCTACGGCTGACCACCCATTTGCTCTCGGCCTCACTATCAAAGAATTAAGCGCTGTCAGTACTGATTCAGACTGGAAGCCAAATTTCATACAGTCTTCCTCCGGTACCACTAATAAGCTCGCGACACTGGGCGAGCTTGCATTCTATTGGAACACCAACGCAAACCTGTTTGGGACAGGGAAAGGGGCTGACGTTGGGGCAGAGGCGCAACAGTCTGACCATGGCAACATGATCGAGATGTTCCGCAAAGCTTTCGAGAGTGGCGAACCACAGCAGTACATGCTGAAGCCTGTCAGTGGACGAGCCGCCATTGAGATGGACAAGACCGGCAAACTTGACAAACCAAAAATTCGGGCACGACTCCTCTTTCAAGAGCTTGGCTTTGCGCTGGACGAAGAACAATACAGGGATGCACTCATGATGGTTGACCTCTTCCATTATTTCACTCGCCACCAGGAGTACAAAAAATGGCACCCTTCTAGCACTTGGGAAGAAGATCCGAAGGCCTGGCTTCGCTTCGCCTTCACGGCTGTTCACTCCAAGATACAAGATCGAAACCGAAGATGGACCTGGGCATATATGAAGGAGCGGCGCGACGACCGAGTTCGTTACGTTGAACTCTTCAAGAAGAAAAAGAAGGAGGAGAAGATGACTCCCGCAGAAACCCAAGAATTAGAGGCCCTCGAGAGAAAATCCATCTACGAAGATCTCCGTTTCTGGCGATCACTCGCTCGCAATCAACTGCGGAAGGAGAATGTTGGGGTAAAGAAAGCACCTGCCAAACAAACCTGGACTCAATGGGCATGGGGTTCGAAGCCAGCAGAAACCGAGGAACAGGACGAAAATACATCGATGACCGATCAGCAGCGGAAAGAGCTCTACGACGCTATAAATTGGGACGAAAAGAAAGCCATTACAGAGAGCGTAGATGTACCTCGCGAGTCCGTCAAGCTCCAACTAGAATCCTCGCTGCGAACTGGCAGTTTCACTCTGAAGCGCGACCCTCATGGCAAGTCTACGGAAATCTTGAGTCTGATGTTTGACAGTTTTCAAGCCAAGGCCCTGCAACGACCGGACTCCTTCCTGGCTGATGTCAGCTTGGGGGGCTTGCGTGTCTACGATGGCACCACCGAAGGTAGTCTATTTCCGCAAATTGTGAGCGTTAAGGGCGGCCCATCTGCAGCGGCACAAGCCTCTGTTGGCAGTCCTGCCATTCCTGATAACTCTTCGAAAGAGCAGGAGAGCAAAGACAAGAATGCGTTGTTCCATCTTATCTTCGAGCAAAACCCTCTGGACGGAAGCGCCGACTCATCTGTCATGATGAAGCTGAAGAGCATCGAGGTCATTTACAACCCTAAATTCATAGTAGAGGTGGCCAGATTTTTCAAGCCCCCGGAAACGGATATGGAATCTATCGGAGCTCTGATGGAGACTGCTGGCGCAACTGTGGAAGGGATCCGACAGCAGACAAGAGCCGGACTCGAATTCGCCTTGGAGGAGCATAAGACCGTCAATGCCAATCTCGATATCCAGGCTCCATTGATCATCATACCTGAGAGCATTACATCAAAAAGCGCTCTTTGCATGATTCTTGACGCTGGACACGTTAGCCTCAACAGCGAGCTCGTAGACAAGGAAACAATGAACGATATCCAGTCAAAGCACAAGAAACAGTATAAGGAGGAGGACTTCAAGCAGTTAGAAGGACTCATGTATGATAAGTTCAACCTCAAGCTAGACTCGACACAGCTGCTTCTTGGCCCCGGCATTGAAGCGACGAAGGAGCAATTGAACGCCGAAGAGGACCCTAAGAACCTTCGAATCATCGACCGTATCAATATGGACTTTCTATTGGAGACATCAATCATGCCGAAAGCCACAGACCTTACCAAAACAAGAGTGTCAGGACACATGCCAGTATTACACGCTTCGATTTCTGACGCTAAGTACAAAAATCTGATGAAGCTGATCGATATAGCAATTCCCAAGTTCGATACGGAAGAGTCTCTAAATGAAAGCCGAAAAAGGATGCCAGTCAGAACGAAGACGGACAGCTCTACCGCTATGTCAAGGGCAGACGACATCGCTGGAAGATCTCGCTCCAAATCAGTGTCCGCACCAGCGGAACATGATCTCGATGTCGAAGAGGACTCTGAGGACGAGAGTGACAACAAGCACGGTCCAAGTCAGAAGAGCGCTTCCGAGGATGTCAACCTGCACCAGCGAAATTTCGAGGTCAAATTTACGGTGGATAAGCTACAGGGCTCCTTGTATCGATCAGATCCGGATGGCCGCAAGCCGGATCAGTTGCTAGTGGAGCTAGTGGCTGAGCATTTCTTCTTCGACTTCTACCTTCGGCCGTATGACATGGTCGCGGAAGTTCTATTGAAGTCATTGAACGTGGATGATCACATCGAGCAGGACCCGAGTCCGGAATTCAAGAAGATTATATCTAGTCAGGGTTTTGACGCCAAAGAAGACAAGGATCTTTTCAACGTGAAGTTCGTGAAGGTACAGGCAGATTCGCCAGAATTTCAGTCCACCTATGAGGGCATCGCAACGAACCTGGATGTTTCAATATCCACCATTAATCTGGTCATAACCAGGAGGACGTTGCTGACACTGCTGGATTTTGTTCTGATCACTTTCGCAAGCCCAGACCAACCTCCAGAACCCCCCAAGGCTATCACATCCCCTGAAAAGCCGAAGGAACAAGACAAAGCCCCCCATCCGTCAAGTGGCACCGATAAGATTCGAATCAAAGCCGATCTTGAGAGTGTCGCTCTGATCCTGAACAACGATGGTATAAGACTTGCTACACTCAGTCTCAACTCTGCAAATGTTGGTGTGTTCTTGAGCGGAGGCTCGATGCGTATTGATGCGCGGCTCGAAAATATTTCTTTACTCGACGATATCAACCAGGGCGCATCCAAAGATTCGCCTCTCCGCCAGCTATTGGAGATTCAGGGTGATGAACTTGCCGACTTTAGGTACGAGACCTTCAGTGCGCAGGACGAGTCATATCCTGGCTTTGATTCAAGGCTCTTCCTGAGATCAGGCTCAATCAAGGTAAACTTCCTTGAGGAGCCGTTCCGTAAGATTATTGGTTTCCTTGTGAAGTTTGGGAAAATGCAAGCTATCTTCAATGCAACACGTGAAGCGGCGGCCAACCAGGCATCGCAGATTCAAGAAAGCCAAAGTAAGATGGTCTTTGATGTACTCATCAAAACACCGATTCTTGTTTTTCCCCGAGTCATGGTAGCAAATCGGCCACGCGACCTGATCACAGCGTATCTTGGAGAAATCTATGCAAGCAACAAGTTCGAGCCAGTGTCCAAATCCAAGGATGCACTTGTAGCAAATAAACTCTCGGCTGGTATCAGGAACGTCCGCTTGACCTCCGACTTCCATTATGATGATGACCAGTCGGAAGAGCTGGAGATGATTGACCGAGCCGACCTTCATTTCAATATCACCTATGCTGAGCATCGGAAGGGCGCGCAGCGTCCGGACACTGAGGTAGAAGGAAGCCTGTCCCCTATCAATCTGTGCGTGGCGCAAACGCAGATGAAATTCTTGTTGGAGCTCTCGAAGACAGTGCCCAGTGCATTTGCCTCGGATCCTGATCAGGAGGAAGAAGAAGCTCTGCAAGAACTTCCGCAATCCACAGTCGCGCCAGCCAAGAAAGCTACCGAAAAAGCAAAGTCCAGTAAAAGGGAAACCAAATCAAATCAACCAAGTCACCAAGGACCCGAACTAGGATCAAGTCGAGAAAGCTGGACCAAACTTGATGTTCTCTTCAAGGCACCAAAGATTGGGCTGGAGCTGATTTTGGGCAAGGATGACAAGCCGGTTGGTGACCTAGCAGCCGCAAGTCTGTCGAAGTTTGCAATCAACGACACGAATGTCAAGCTCCGTATGAAGAGCGATGATTCTTTGGAGTCTGAATTGCTAATCAATTCATTTACCATCCAGGATAGCAGGAGCAACGAAACGAACAAATTTAGAAAGATCATGTCGCTAATTAACAATGATGTCAAACAGCAATTCATGGCCAGCGTTTCAATATCTGGAGGGACTGACCGGCACATGATCGCCATGCTCACTGTAGACAGCCCTCGGATCATCCTTGCAGTTGAATACTTGTTCGCTGTACAAGCCTTCGCGAGTACAGCCTTCACACCCGAAGAGCCGATGCAGATAGAAGAAGACTCGGAGTCGGGGCCTTCGGATGAAGAACAGAGCAAGGCTCCTTCGATGACCGACGTGCCGGCAGGCTCTGGGGAGAAGTCTCCAGATGCTAGTTCCACCAGTGGCAGCTCAATGAGCATGTCCTTCCGCATCAACATCGTTGACGCTCAGGTGATCCTGATCGCAAACCCAGCGATCTCCAATTCAGAAGCGATCGTTCTTGGAACAAAGCAGGTCCTGTTATCGCAGCAGAATGCTTCAACCCTTCAGGTGACTAAGGTAGGCATGTTTCTATGTCGCATGGACAAGTTCGACACAACTAGACTGCGAATACTCGATGACTTCTCGATCCAAATGTCAATGGACAGTCACTCAAAGGGCAAAAAGTCTTCTCTGACAAGCATCTCTGTCGAACTTGAGCCGCTCGTCTTGCGATTGTCATTGAGAGACATTTTGCTTGCTTTGCAGATTGTCAATAAGGCCTCCGAAGTTAATGGGGACAAGGGCCGCAAGGTTGAAGACACCGAGCCAACGAAAATCAAGGAGATAACAGGCAAGACTTCTCCATCAATGAAGCGCAAGTCCATAGCTACACGACCGACTTCGACTATCGCTAAACGAACAAGTCGATCCGTCGTTCCTGCAGAAGCCTCTCAAAAGCCTGGGAGAGAGAAGCATGAAGGCTCAATAGTTATGAACCGCGAGGAAATGACGGCGGTTGTCGAAGGGATTCGGATCATCCTCATTGGCGATCTACATGAGCTACCCCTACTTGACCTTAGCGTCAAGAAGTTCAACGTCGATGTCCGAGATTGGTCGAGTACAATGACTGGCGATCTAAGCTTTGATACTTACGTGAATGTTTACAACTTCTCCAAGTCAGCTTGGGAGCCCTTGATCGAGCCGTGGCAGCTGGGCTTCCACGTATCGAAAGAACTGAATCCCGATCTAATGTCGATCGATATCTACTCACACAAGGCTATGGAGCTAACTATCACCTCAGCCACGATTGCCCTAGCGTCCAAGTCTGCGCAATTCTTATCGACAGACGAGGATATACTTTCGAAGCCAAGGCACTCAGATTCACCATACAGAATCCGTAATTACACAGGATTTGATCTCAATGTTTGGGCTGCGACCAAAGAAGAGGATCAAGGATCAGCGGCGAAGCTGAGCGATGGCGAAGAGAAGCAATGGCGATTTGAAGACCCTACTACGATGCGTGAAAATCTGTCCCCCGAAGGTAGCACTGGCGTTATAGGCATCAAGCTGGAAGGCAGTGGTTTCGACAGCATTGAGAAAATACCCGTGAGCCGGGAAGGAGAGACATTGTACAACCTCAAACCCCGGAAAGACAAGATACTCCATCGCTTACTAGTAGACGTTAAGCTTGGTACAGACAGTGTCAAGTACATCACATTGCGTTCTCCCCTCTTAGTCGAGAACAAGACACAAATCCCTATAGAACTGGGGGTTTTCAGTCCTGAAGAAGGTCATTTACTAAAGATCGAGAAGATTCCCCCAGACGAAGCTCGTCCCGCTCCAGTCGGTGCATGCTTCATGCATTCTTTGGTCATCCGGCCTGACCAGGGCTTCGGCTACTCGTGGTCGAACGAGCGCCTTTTCTGGAAAGATCTGCTCAAGCGATCGACAAGGACAGTTACCTGCAAAGGCGAGAGCAACGACCAATCTCCCCCGTTCTATTTCCAGATGAATGCTACTTATGACAAGAACGACCCGATGACTAGGTACGTAGACACGCCCAAGTGGGCTTCCCACAATACTGACATCCGTAGCGTATACCCTTACATGCGAATTCGACTGTCCGCACCTATCGAGTTGCAGAATCTACTTCCTTACGATTTCAAGTACCGTATCTATGACAAGAATACCAAGAAAGACTGGACAAACTTTCTGAGGAAAGGTGGTCTCAGTCCTGTGCACGTTGTTGAGCTGTCGCATCTGTTGCTGTTGAGTATAGACTTGCAGGATACAGTCTTCAAACAGAGTGAATTCGCCGTCGTCAACTCCAATACTCAGGAGGACTTCCGCCGCGAATCCACCCTTGTTGTCAAGGATGAGCAAGGAATTGAGTTGCGGCTCAAACTCCACTACTTGTAAGCAAGCGAGCCTCCGCCGACACTCAAAGCTAACGAGGACATAGTAATATAGCTGATAGCGGCGGTGCATTCCGAATAACCGTGTATAGCCCGTATTTGGTACTGAACAAGACTGGCCTCGATATCAATATCCAGAGCAAGTCTTTGTTCTCATCAGCGAAATCTGCTGCTGGCCAAGGAATGCGTATGGGTTCTGATCGCGGTGCCCGGAAAGCGCTCCCGTACATGTTTTCGTATCCTACGGACGACAAGAAGAATCGCGCGAACATCAAAGTCGGCGATTCTCAGTGGAGCAAGCCACAAAGTTTCGATGCCATTGGTAGCGCCTTTGAGACCGTCTTGCCCCATTCGAGCGAGAGAACAGAGATGCACGTGGGACTTTCGGTTGCTGAAGGTGAGGGTAAATACAAGCTTACCAAGGTTGTCACCATAGCACCCCGATTCATCCTGAAGAATAAGTTCAATGAGGAGATCAATATCCGCGAGCCAGGATCCTCTACCATCATGACACTTAAACCTGGCGACCTGAAACCCCTCCACTTCTTGAAGCAGGCGCCGAATAAGCAACTCAGCTTATGTTATTCCGGTATCAACAACCAATGGTCATCACCATTCAACATCGCCAACGTCGGAACGGTGCACGTCAAGATTGCCAAAGCTGGTGACCGACAGCAGTTGGTCAAGGCTGAGATCATCATGGAAGCCGGGACGATCTTTCTACATTTGTCAATTGAAAAGAAGCATTGGCCCTTTTCAATGCGCAACGAGAGCGACGTCGAATATATGTTCTACCAGACCAACCCCAACGTGAGCGAGGGCGAAGAGGACAGAGGGTCGGGTTTCAAGCCGATCAAATACCGCTTGCCGCCTCGTAGCATCATGCCTTACGCTTGGGACTATCCTGCAGCGAAGAACAAGGAGCTTGTCCTCACTGCATATGGTAAAGAGAGGCGTGTCAAACTCGCTGAGATCGGCAACCTTGTGCCCATGAAGCTCCCGCCACCTCAGGGCTCAAAGCAGGCCAAGATCATTGATCTGAACATTGCAGCCGAGGGGCCGACTCAGACGTTAGTGCTTTCGAATTACAGGGCTTCCAAGAGTATGTACAAGCAAAAGAGCGGCCAAGCATCACAAACCAGTGTTGCAACCGGTTTCGAAGCCAAGGACATTGAATCGGAGGTAACATTCAAAGCGCAACTTCGATTGGCTGGGTTCGGGATATCGGTCGTCAACAAGAACCTCAAAGAACTGCTCTACATGACATTCCGAGAGATCGAGCTCAAATACAATGACTCGAAGCTGTATCAGACGCTCAACAGCACCATCAAGTGGGTGCAGATCGACAACCAACTGTATGGGGGCATCTTCCCGATACTACTCTACCCTAGTGTTGTGCCCAAGACAGGGAAGGAGATGGAGGCCCATCCGATCTTCCACTCAATGATTACGCGCGTCAAGGACGATTCGTATGGTGTGTTGTATATCAAGTACGCTACGGTCTTGCTCCAACAATTGACGCTCGAGATCGACGAAGATTTCATCTTTGCCATGCTCGACTTCACCAAGGTTCCTGGAGCTTCGTGGTCCGAGGAGATTGAAGGCAAGTTGTGCGACGAAAGCCTAGATATTCCAGAGCCGCAGAAGGAGGAACAAGGGCAGGATGTCTATTTCGAATTACTTCACATCCAGCCCGCGCAGCTAGATCTGTCCTTCGTGCGTACGGAGCGCATAAACGCCGAAGACACGATGCAAACTTCGAACCCGCTAATGTTCTTTGTCAACATCATGACGATGTCCATCGGGAACGTCAACGATGCCCCGCTGCGTCTGAACGCACTCATGCTTGAGAATGCTCGCATCTCGGTCCCCGCACTCATGGCCAACATCCAAAGTCACTATACCCAGGAATGCATACGGCAAGTGCACATTATCCTAGGCTCTGCCGACTTCCTGGGCAACCCCGTGGGTCTCTTCACCAATGTCAGCTCCGGTGTTGCAGATATCTTCTATGAGCCTTACCAAGGACTCGTAATGACCGACCGACCGCAAGAGCTTGGCATAGGCATCGCCAAGGGCGCATCGAGCTTCGTTAAGAAGTCTGTCTTTGGCTTCTCGGACAGCATGGCCAAATTCACGGGCAGTATGTCAAAGGGTCTCGCCGCAGCAACTCTGGACAAGGAATATCAGGACCAGCGAAGGATGTCCAAATCGAGGAACCGCCCCAAACACGCTTTGTACGGCGTGACATCCGGCGGTAACGCCTTCGCATCAAGCATGGCCAGCGGTATCGGTGGGCTAGCCCGTCACCCAATGCAAGGTGCCGAAAAAGAGGGCCTCCCAGGCTTCGTCAAGGGCGTGGGTAAGGGCTTCCTCGGTCTAGCCACGAAGCCCGCTATCGGGGCCTTTGATCTCGCTTCCAGTGAGTGCCACCCCACTATCATCCTCCTAGACACCTACTAACGCAAACCACAGACATGGCCGAAGGCGTGCGCAACACCACCACCGTCTTCGACGCCGAAGGCCTCGACCGCGTGCGCCTCACACGCTTCATCGGCCTTGACGGCATCGTGCGCCCCTACGCGCAGCGCGAAGCCCTCGGGCAGTTCTGGCTCAAGACGTGCGAGGACGGCAAATTGTTCCACGAGGACTACATTGCGCACCTGGAGCTGCCGGGGAAGGAAATGCTCGTGATGCTGACGTACAACCGCATCATGCTTGTCAAGACGAAGAAGCTGCGGGTCGAGTGGGATATCAAGCTCAATGATATCCAGACGATATCGAAGGAGAGGACGGGCATGGGGATTACGTTGAAGGGGGGGACGAATGGGCCGTTTGTGCCGGTGCAGGAGGAGAGTAGCCGGAATTGGCTGTATCGACAGATTGCGGTGGCGGTGAATGCGTTTAATGATCGGTATAATGCGAAGGGGTAGAGGGGATGGGTGAATGGAGGTGGTGTTTTCTTTGCATGGGCGTGCTGTTTGCATGATACATAGGAACATATGAGCTGTGCATAGCGATACTGCTTGTTTCAATCTGATTTGTTTTGCTTCAACATACTCCTCCCTTGTTGTGCTATGCAAGACAGCCATCCTCCACGCCCATCCTCCCACAACCCTCCCACCCTCCGCACCGCCTACACACGGCTGCGTCAAACCCCCAGCACCCACATATAAATCATATAGCCCCAGCTTCGCAACGTTACTGTCATAGTCGTCAGCGCTCCAAAGCCCCCGCCGGCGGAACGAGCTTCAAGCCGGACCATGAGCCTCTCCAAAAATCTCAGATGTCATGATCTCACCAAAACAAGTAATGAAAACCCAGCGCACAAAGACACTGAGCCTTGATGTCATCACTTGTGGCCTGCTGCTGGTGATAGATTTCATCGTCTCGATCTCGACCTCGCGTGGGCTGAGTCTGACCTTATTGTCGTCTACCATCCAGATATACGCTGGCTCGTTAAATTACAAAATTAGCTCGTTCATACCGCTCTGCGAGTCGGTATTCTTCTGTGTCAGGCAAAGGGATGTGAGTAAAGGTAGCGTTCATACGCACGGTTCGTAAAATCTGGTGTCCGAGAGATGCGCCCGGGAGATCCTAGCATATACGATTTGCTTAACGCGGACAGGGAAAGAAGATTCCGGGCGATCCGAGTAAATAGATCCATGGCTTATGAAAACGGAGTGGGATAAAATTTGCGGAATGACTCTGGCCAATCGTCGACCCGTTGAGCGGGCAGTTTTCAGTAGGCTTCCGTGGGGAACGGTCGGTGACCGGCTAGGATTCAATTGGGAAGTTCTTCGAACTCAGTCGTCATGGTTCGAATGAGCAGTCGAGTCATAGAGGCCAAGTCGGAGCAAATCATAATCGATTGAAATTAGAAGACATTATCTTTCTAAAATCGTTGCTGCAATCAAAAAGGCAGCTTAACGCTAAGTGAAGGAACGATATATTCTACTTACATGAGGAGATTTTCTCTATATGACCAGCAGAAGGTAGGCAATGAACATAGGCTAAAGAGAAATTTCATGCGTAGAAAGCGAGACTGACGAACTTAGGAGGAAACCTGTGATACGTCCCGTGTTCCGTATCAACCAGTTGTCCCAGATAGCTCGGTGATCCGAGAAAGGAGTAGTGTGCCTTCTATATCTATGAAGAGATTGAGGACTCACCTGAGAAAGACTAGCAAGCTGTATTCTATGGGGAATTCTATGTGCATAAGGTATGTCTATTTACACTCCTAACCATGAATTATTTCAGCCTTAAGGTTGAACCGCGGAGCCGCCGGGCCGTGAGCCGTCGATATACCAACCATCGATTGAGTACAGAAGTATTGCGAGAACTATGCGCAATGAACACGAAAAGCCTTCAGCTTGATCCCGTTGATCGTCCGAGATTGACATTGGCCATTCACTGGATATGCTGGAAAACCGTACTCCTCCTGGTAGCCCTATCAAGCCCCGGCAACGGCTATGACACCTCAACCGCCGTTCTCTTTGCCCAATATGATCAGCTATCAAGTTACACCCATCTTGTGCAGCATGCTTTACAGAAGTTGGTACGATGGGACGCGGTGTACTTTACGCAGATTGCTCATCGAGGCACGCGATTCGAACAGGAATGGGCTTTTGGATGGGGCTTTGCGAGGCTTCTGAACCTTGGTGGCAGAGGTACGGAGATCATAACCCTTGTAGAGAAACAGCTCTGCTGATTGCTTAAGGCCTGCGCTCGTTGGGATTCCCAGGCTCGCCGTCGAATAACGTTGTCGCCGGAATTTTCATAGCGCATCTCAGTCACTTTCTATCTGTACTCGTCCTGTTTGAGCTATCGCGGATCGTTCATCCTGCTATATCGTCACCCCGCAGAGACAGATTCTCGTTCTTGGCAGCGGCTTTCCATATCATCTCACCGGCTGGGATTTTTCTTTCGGCGCCGTATGCAGAAAGTCTGTTCTCGTTACTTAACTTTACTGGGATGTATTTGTACGCTGCTGCGCAGTCAAATAACAGTCCTCTCATGCAGTGGAATCGTGACGCTTTGACGCTTGCAGCTGGGTTGTCATTTGGATTAGGAACTACTGTCCGAAGCAACGGGCTCCTGAGTGGGCTTATATTTATGATTGACGCGTTCCAAAACGCTAGATCGATCCTTTACACCTCCAACTTCCACGTCCATCTCCGAAACCTGTGCGTCACGGTGATGGCGGGCATTCTCCTGGGGTTGGGAACTATCGTACCACAGTATTTGGCGTACATGGAGTACTGCTTGAATTCTGATGGTGACTTCAGACCGTGGTGCGTCACTGCAATTCCAAGCATCTATGCTGGGGTCCAAAAGCATTATTGGTACGTAGCTACTCAGGGATCGGGATTCCGTAGCTGACAGATACTAGGGGGGTTGGATTTTTGAAGTACTGGACCCTGTCCAATCTCCCTCTCTTTCTTCTGGCAGCTCCGATGCTGTACATCATGACCCGCTCAGCTATGTGGGCCTGGAATTGGCATTATACGGTCTCCAGTACCCATCCAGGTAAACACCGAAATAGGAACGGCGCAGCAACAATGGACGGCGAGACCACCCCTTCGGCCACAGCTACCGGCGATGTTGTCAGAAACCTTTTGATACCTCAGCTCGCCCTTGCTTTCCTTGCATTGACAAGCTATCATGTACAGATCATCACGCGACTCTCGTCCGGCTACCCTGTCTGGTACTGGTGGTTGGCATGCCTGGCCCTCGATGATCAGAATATCCGTCTTTTTGGCAGAACCTGGCGTTCTGCGAGGATCGTTAGTGGCTGGATGATTGGGTACGCGATGATCCAGGCTGGGCTCTTCGCAAGCTTCCTTCCGCCAGCCTAGGCCTATGAATTGGGCACACAGCTACTTTAGGGTATAACATGTGTGTTCGATCTGGGGCCGGAGCATGTGGCAAAGAAGCCTATCAGGACAATGAAGCGCGCCGTGGAGACTAGCTTGAGATATCGCCTAGTTGAGATGGATGAAAAACGTGTAATGTAGTTTAGGCATTATGCATCTCACATGAGAGACGTGGCTTGTTCTGCCTGAGCCGTCAGCTGGTGTAAAATAAGCATGCTTGCGTCGGACGCGGTAGCCTTGGATTTGCCACGAGACTACATTAAGTCAGTTATCGACCTTCTTCTTCTTCTTCGTAATGAAGGTTTCCGGCACTCCTGCTGCTAAACGTGCCAACGACTTTTAGGTATAGTTTATCGGGCCCTGACCTGCAAAGTAATTAGAGAAAGCACATCTTGATCGTGGCGCGTTCGCGTTCATCAAATTGGACCCTGCGGCGGAAATACGGGCCGGTCAGCCCAGACTCGATATTGCCAAGGTACATCTCAGGAAGCTTCATAAAACCGACTGATCACATAGGTGCCACATGACACGTAAGGCACTCCTTCATTCGTTGTCTGACACAGCTCACGCATCCAGCATTCGCAGTGACGAGGCGCCCCGATATTGACCACAGCTGTTCAAATTAGGGAAGACTTTCGCCTTTACAATACATTCGCCATCCCTCGAGTCCGCAGTTGAGCTAGAGTGATGCGCGCTGCTGCCCATCAACCTCGTGACGAATTCAGACTTCTTACACAGCAAAGATTCGACCTCCGCACTTCGACTCCCACCACGGATCCTATTCAACTCAGTCTCACGGCCTATAATCTCCTCAGCGGAGGGAGCCTTGATAACGCCCTTTAAGCCTCCTCCTGCTTTTAATGAGGGCCGATATGGCTGGTGCTGAGATGCTCAAAGAGCGCACATATCCGTATTTCCGCTATCTCCCATACCAGACCGAGGATGATGCCGAGAGACAGAAGAACTTTGAGGAGATCCTTAAACACCTCTATGTGGCCGTAGAAGCTGGAGATTTGGCGCCTGGAGCTGTTCATTGGACAAGGGAGTTACGGAACTGGCTAAGTCTGAAGTTCAGACCTTCCAAAGAGCAGCGTGTCAAATTAATCAAGCTATACTATGAACTTTCCCTGGCTCCAGGCGTTGATACGAGTACGGCGGACAGATTTGCCAGCATGTTCATGGTCTTGACGAAGTAAGCCTGTCATGATGGACTTTATGTTCTACTCGAGGCTGACAATACATAGGCGAAAGCACTATCTAAAACCCGGAATAGATCTTAAGTTGGATTGGAGGCCACTTTTGAGAGAGCTGAAATCATTCGTTCTGCCCTCCGAGAATGGAGCGCTCCACACTACAAACGTCAAACGCAACCTACGAACAATCACCAAACTCTGTACCTTTGCCCAAACATATTTTGATCCAGCGGAGACACCCATATTCTTGAAAGAGGTGCTGCCATACTTTAGCACGTCGTTTGCAGAGAGTGCATTTGTCGTCACAGGCTTGCTGAATCTACTTTTCCCTACAGCCGCGGCACCCGTAGCAGATGAGAAGCTCTTACCGCAACGTTATCTGCCTACTTTCTTCCACCTGTGGACGCTGGTGAATCGTTCAAAGGTCTTCGATACTGCTTTCCTTGACCTTTTCTCTAGGTTGGCCCGTGAGTCGCTGATTGCTGAGCACATACCCTTCACTCAGTATGGTATTTTCACCAAAGAGCAGTCCTCTCTCATCTTTACTTCCATCCTTCGCCTTCTCGAGATACCCGTCGGGCAAGCCACGTCGCCATACAGTGCGACGGTCGATATCGCAGCCGGACTTGGCATGCTTATCGAGCGAGATCCCAAGAAGCATCCCGTAGCTCACCATATTGCTCGTTGGATCGTAATGTCGCTCTCGCCTGCCTGTTTAGACAAGCCTGACTCTGTCTTGGCCAACCTTGAAGGACTCATACAAGCGGTTGAGACCTTCTTCCACCCTTCGAATCAAGGTTCCTGGACGAAGACCCTGTTCCAATTGGTGTTCTATCTTTCGGATTTCTTCGTGATGCGATGGAATCGAGAAAAGAGTGGCGAGCTTGAGGTGCCTGAGGATAGGAAGCTTAATGAGGAGATCAGACGACGTTTTGTTTTATGTCTACGAGATGTGATCTTCATGGGGATTTATGCTAAAAGTGGCACTGCCATGAATTTCGCACTGTCCACCCTGCAGCAGCTGGCGTTCCTGGAACCAGATCTGATCTTACCGGGAGCTTTGCAGCGGATCTATCCTTCGATGCAAGGCTTGGTCGAAGTGCACCGGACATCGTCATCGCTTCGCTCCCTTCAGCATTTGTCAGGTATCATGGTCAAAACGAAAGGCTATCGGTGTCATGTGACCACGATGCTTGGTCTTGCGCTTCCGGGCATAGATGCCAACGATTTGGATAAGACAATATACACGCTATCATACATTCAATCCGCATGCTACAATATACCACTACACGACCTTACCCAAGGCCAAGAGGGAGTCAGTGGGAACATGATAGCGATGGAATGGATCACCTCAGAAGTAGATCGCATGGAACAGGAGGGTGCTAACGTGGAGCTGGACTATGAAAAGAAGCTGGACGACAAAGATGAAGAGATGATTCTGCGTTCCTCGACAGCAGGTCTTGCCGAATTCGTCAGCTCCTTCCTGGGCAAGGTATTCACCTTGCTGGAAAATCTGCCCGACTCTTCGCGCGTACGCTCTGGGTCTCCCGAGGAAAACGTTGTCAATACCCTACCAGCGACCTTCACACCGTTACTGGCTAGCTTATCCCCTGAGCTGTACAACCTTGCGCTCAACAAGATAGCAGACTTTGTCAGCAACCACGTCATTCACCAGGCGCGAGACGCAATGGCCTTTATATGTAGTGCTCTGTGCAAAGTTGATCCGGTCAAGGCACTAAAACGCCTTGTGCCTGTCCTGGTCCAGTCTATCCGGACCGAAATCGACGAGAATGGTGCAGCATCAACGAGGAATACCGGGACTGACGTCCTTCCCCGAGACAGGGGCCTTGTCTGGAGTGTAAGCATGCTTAGTATGTGCGTGGTCCACGTGGGCGATGCAGTACTCAACCACAAGCAAGAGCTTCTCGACATAGCGGTCTATATGCAACAGAAGTGTAAAGGAATCCCTACTGTGCACATTTCAAATTACATTCATCATCTGCTTCTGAGTCTGACTGGCATCTATCCGGTAGATTATTCCCTTTATGAGGAGGACGTGTTGGCCCGCGGAGTTGGCCCTGAAGATTGGGGCAAAATACCTGATGTAAAGAGTATCGACATCAAGTGGCATGTTCCTTCTAAGGGAGAAGTCGAGTTTGCTGTGGAGCTGTTCCGTGACCAGACTGAAAGCGCGTTGCGGCATCTGACAGGTCTCATTGATGGAACATCGAATGTCAAGCGGGATGGTGTTGGCAAGGCCTGGTCAGACGAGGTATCCAGAAATCTCGTCCTGTTTCGGTTGCTCTTGTCAGGGGTCGCCGTGCTCTTTGACCCCAAAGTCGCATCAAAACAGAATGAAGGGCCGGAGTCGGAGCTCAGCTCTGACACAGAAATGATAGAGGCAAACGGGCACTTATCGGAAGAAAACGAAAATCACAACGCCGAGCCAGCTGTAGACGAGTCCGAGGAGAATGAAGTCAAGCCGACCTTCAAGTATCCAACAGGATACCTCCTTGAGGAAGGGGATCAGCTATATAAGGAAATCCACGATCTAAGAGATAGGATGGGTAAAACCCTGCACAAGGTCCATCAATACCTGGTTGAGAAGCAGGAGGACGACGTCGCATGCTTCGGCCCTCTGTATACGGCTTACCGATCGTGGTTCATCGATGTCGGCATTGAGAGATCTGCTCACGTCTTGGACCGCGTAACGAGGCTCTTAGCTGCTGATATTCAGCCTTTCAAGATGAATGGCCTTCGCAAGCAATACCCACGGCCGCTGTTAGTGCGAAGGGCAAACGTATATCATCTCTCACGCCTACGCCATAATTCGACACCAAGACCGAAGTCTGACCTTGATAAAGAGCTATTGGTGGATTTAGCTCACTCATCGCTGTCATCATACACGGAAGTTCGCCGAAACGCTCAAAGTGCTGGTGAAGCGGCTTTCAAGGCTATAATCGGCTCGAGACCTCTGGTGATACCAATCCTGCTACGCGGTTTCGAGAGCGGGGTGAAACAGAACGACTTTCCACGTATCAAGGGCGCATTCTACACCCTGATCTTCGGTAGCCTTGCGAGAACCGTTGGCCGAGACTGGAGGTACACACCCCGGGTCATCAGAGCATACGTTGACGCAAGCACCGCAGACAAGCCGTCCATCCAAAAATTATGTGCCACAGCAACACTTCAGATCATGGATTTTGGAAGACCGCTCGAGCGGATGGTCATCCTGGACCGAAACACAGTCCAGACAATTGCGCCAGCAGAAGACGTTAAGTCGAAAATAGAAAAGAAGAAGGACAAAGTCATGAAGAAGCGGGCCAGTGTGATGGCTAAGAAAAGCAACCTTTGCGATGAGCTTGTCAGCGTTACTCGTACTTCTCATTGGAAATCAGCGACCCGCACCGCTACCGTTGCCTTAACTCTTGGCTTGAGATTCGATGACATTGTACCGGCTGATATGATTAACCTCGTCGCTAAAGGGGCGATCGATTCACATCCAGGCTTAAGAGCAATCTATCAGGGAGCCTTCATGGGAATATTCTCGGTCATTGACGCACGTGCTTGCGCAGATCACAAGTACGAGAACTACATCTTGGATAAGCAGCATTTGCCGTCGAAGATCAAGGTCACTACGCGGCACAATGACCCTAATTGGACGAGAGACTTCTTGTCAAGCTTTGCCACCCCTGAGGCCGAGTACTATGTCGACCATGATCATCCGGGCTTCCTGGTCTGGGAGGACACCATGCCTGCTTACAAGCCGAATCCTAAGATCGATCTGGACTATGACGACATTGAAAAGGGTGTATTGACCCAGATAGCCAAATGCTTGGACCGAGCTTGGTTTTCGACCTTCTTCAGCTACCTCAAACAGGAGCCCCGTGACAGCACTGCGGATCGTTTCCGGGTGTCTAATGCCATGCTGCTTGTCTACATCTTCGAAATGATGCACGATGGCTTCACCTCGGTTACGCTATCGGACGTCAAGGAAGAGGTTAAGGCAGTGTTCGAAGATGGTTCAGACAAACACCAACATCGAGCGACTGCTGAAATACTTGGAGCTTTACTGACTTCAACTACCGACAAACCTGTTGAGACACGCGAGGCGGTCTGGGAGTACGCGTTCCCAATTGCGCAAAGGATTTTGTCCGACGGCCTGACGCCCGAGAATCAAGGCTATTGGGTGACATTCCTACACTTGGTATTACAGGGCAAAGATCCAAGGAGATCATGGCCAATGGTGGATTGGCTCTCAACATTCAGATTAGACATGTCTTCCAACGCTGCCTTCAAAGAAAGCTCAAAGGTCAGATTGCTACAGCAATGCGTCGTTGACTTAGGCTGGCACTTTCAGCTCGACAAACCAATAACCGAGGACTTCCTCGCTCATCTAGATCATCCCTACAAGGGCGTCCGAGACGCGATCGGCATGACCCTCTCAAGCATCTACCGCTCTCGCTACCACGAATCCTACAAAGACGTTGACACGCTGATCGAAAGCCAGGGAGCAGCGTCCTCAGTCGGCACGCGTGCCTACCAACCAACTGACGAATTCTCCCAAACCATCCACACCGTCTTCACCCAACTCGAGAAATGGCGGCAAGAGCGTCCCCCCGGCCTGCAAACCTCCTCCCCCTACACCTCCGGCAGCAAGACCGTCCTTCTCTGGCTCGACACCACTCTCTCCTCCCTCGAATGCATTTCCCTCGTCCCCTTCTTCCCCTCCCCCTTCATAAGCGCCCTCCTGCACATGATGGACATCCGCGAAGACGTCGAGCTCGCCAGCCTCGCCTACCACGTCTTCCGGCACCTCGCCAACGTCCCGCACGCCATCGGGGAAGACGCGCCCTTCATCGACGCTCTCATCAAAGTCGGACGCACCGCCACCTCCTGGCACCAGCGCCTCCGCTCAATGGTGAACATGCAAGTCATCTATTTCCGGCGCCTCTTCCTCATCGCCCCCCAGCAGCAACAAGCCCTCTTCCAATGCGTAGCCGCCATGCTCTCCGATCCCCAGCTCGAAGTCCGCCTCGGCGCCTCCTCCACCCTCTCGGGCATGATCCGCTGCTCCCCCATCGCGCTGCGCACCTCCATCGTCGCAGATCTCAACACCAAATTCACAAAGATGCTGCTCGACTCCCCTCTCCCCAAGAAACCGCGCAACGGCACCTTCTCCGCAACCAGCACAGGCACCAACACGCCCACGCCCGAACACGCGAATCTTGTCCTGACGCGCCACGCCGCCGTGCTGGGGCTCGGCGCGCTGGTGGAGGCGTTTCCGTATACGAGCCCGCCGCCGGTGTGGATCCCGGGGGTGCTGGCGACGCTGGCGAATAAGGCGAATGCGGACCCGGGGATGGTGGGGAAGAGTGTGAAGAGTATATTGAGTGATTTCAAGAAGACGAGGCAGGATACGTGGCATGTGGATTTGAAGGTACGTTGTTTTTCCTCTCCATATTAATTTTTGCGCCTAGGCGATATTCAGGGGGCAAACTTGCTGATTGGGTCTGTGATGTATAGGCATTTTCGCAGGAGCAGGCGGAGGATCTGGATGGGGTGCTTTGGAAGAGTTACTTTGCTTAGGGGAATACGGAAACTGCAGCATTGGATGGCGTACAAGAGGGGATGGGCTGGGATAGAGGATGGGATGTAGCAAAGGGTTTCCATGATGTAATAATATCAAGGTATGGGCGCCCTGTTTTCCTTTGTCAGGTTGCATTACCAAGAAGCATAAATTCCATAGAAAGATTTGTATTCTTCATCATAAACGAACTCGTGCTATCTCAAACGCCCTTCTATCTGGGGTGAACGATGCGTGGCTGTAGAACAAATATCTGCCTTTGTATTCCTCCCCGCCCGACTTGTCTGTCGGTCCATCCTTCGACCACCCACCAAAGAATTCTCCCGCCTGATTTATAAATGAAAATAAAGGTCGACGACACCCACACATGCCTCAATCCTCCCCCTCCTTCCACCCCATCACCAGCTGTACCTAAGCCACGCACGAACAAGCCGCAGAGGACAGTATCGTAAATTCTCCATGTGTATGCCTTGATCGCGGGCGCCGAGCATCATCGTTGAACGATTCAAAATTTCACACGTCTATGGGTGAATCTTCCTCGCTTATCAATGGTCGTTCGATACCGAGCCGTGCCGATCAGCTTCGATGCGGAATATGGGCCTGCGGGTTATTCGCGATCGAGTATCTGTCTGTCTGCCATCTGACAAGTACGAATTCCTTGACGGCGCTGTGGGAAGTGGGACGTAGGGAGGGCTTGAGATAGCAGTGACGGGTTGTCGCACCTTGGGGAGCGTGGGTTTGGCTGCTTTGCTGTGGCACCGGGGCTGTGGACTGATTCGATTGTTGTTATGCTCTGCCGAGCGTCTGTCCGCCTAGTATCTGATGACGGCGCTGTAGGAGAGTGGGTCGTATGGAGGGCTGTCGTATTGCGTTGCTGTTTCTTGTGGGCTCTGGGTTTTTGGGCGATGGCGTCTCGGAAGTCCTTGAAACGCGCGGCGTGGAGGGCATGGTAGTGGGGGAGGGCTGAGATGCTGGCCGACGCGAGGAGGTCGTGGTATGCTTTGTTTTGAAGACGGCGATGGAGTCTCGCGACGTTTTGTTGGTGGAGAAATTTCTCGGCTCGTTATGCGGAACGGTACGCGTACCAGGTCTGGTGGTGGATGTCCTTGCTGTCTGCTTTTCCGGACAGTGGTCTTGTTCCGCCACAGCAGGCTTTGTAGGTATCCCAGGTGATTGTCTGCGTCTTTTCGGAGGCGTCAATGTCCATTTCGTCTTGGATTTCGGGTTTCTGGTCTGTGCAACCTGGTCCTTGCGGCTGATTCCCGGATTGGTTGAGAGATCTATTCATGCCGGAGGTGGATTCTGGCACTTGGGGAAAGAAAAGCGGTTGGCAAGCTACCAGTATCCATTTTACGGAGTCGGAAGCGGCAACGTCGAAGTATGCCTTGGAAATATAGCGGAGTCTTTTAGCTGGCTTCGACCGGACCGGTGCGTCGATATCCATTTTGCAGGATTGAGCTGTCAGGGGCTCCACGTCTGTCATATCGGTATCATTCCTCTCCGATGACGGTTTGTTCGATTGAGCTGAGACAATTTCTTTCATGGTTATATCGCTCCCATCTAGTAGCAAATCACTGAATTGGGCGATTAGGATCTCCAGGTCGGCCATCTCTGCTATGTAATCAGGCTGTTCCAGATGCAATGTTCGAGATGCTCCTGTTCGTATCTGACAAAGGTGCGACGATGGAGAGAGTATTGAGGTTGATGAGTGAGATGTGAGACTTCTAGATTGAATAAAGGGGTACAAATGTTACGAGCAAAGGTGGATTTCAAAACGAAAGATTGAGCAAACTTTTTGACAGCAGATTGGGCTTTTGATTAGATGAAGAGAAGAAGAGATTTGGAGAGAATGGGGAAGAATGCCAGAGTTTATGTATGGCAGCGCTATGTGTCACAAAACTTGCTCAAACCTGCGCTGTCTTCTCAATCAAGTATACTTTTCAGCTACACTCAGAAACACTGCCCATCAGGGCAGCCCGCTAGCTTGCCTACTCCCGGATTGGCGAACGAGAGGCAGTCCTCCCTCAAATGGCTGATGATCCCGATTGTAATGGTTCAGCCATGCTCTATCCACGAACGGTCTTGACATTCTAACACTAAAGCCATCCTAAATTCTCCGAGAATAGTTCCGTGGTACTCCCTGAACCCTTGCTGACTAGACCTGCTAGCATGGACCTACTAGAATGCACCTACTAGAATAAAGGTACGAAAGATGTTTTCAGGAACATCGGGAGAATCGAAAGATTAATCCCCATGCTTACCTGCCGTGTATTCTAGCGATCGCAGTGAGTCATGGTGCAACCACGCGAGAGATATTGAGGCAATATACGAAGTGGTTTGATTTTCCTGACTGATAGTGACAGGTCGTTTGGCTTTCCTATTCAGAGAATTCGGTACAGTGAAAGATCCACAGCATTGAGATCACATTCCCTCGAGCCTCGACAGCTTGTGAGCTTGCCAGTATTTGTGACAGGTCACCCAATTGGAGACGAAGCATTTCGAAAGGGTCTGAGGGATTCAACGGTTCACGTTGAACCATGGACCACATACCTCCAAGTACAACATCAGCCTGGGCGTCTCGCCATCCACCATGCTTACTTGAAAAATCTTTATTGATCCAATTCTAAGGTGTCCACTCCCCGCCCTGATAATTCTGTTCTTGGACGACAAGGTCATACTGCTTCATGATGGACGTTTGAGACGCACTAGTCGACGAGCTATCCCATAACGGGTTGGCATGATCGGATAAGCCTTATCAGATTGATATTCATTGGACGCAACGCCGAAAAGGATTCGGACATTGAGCGTCCGGTCAGGAAACTGCAGCCCATTCGGCCCTTGGTAGACACGTAAGCAGACAGCGACATGCGCGGATTTATAAGTAGAACCATTGTGCTCAACATGGCACCGAGGCAGGAAGCAGGCTTCTCCTATCCCGCTCCGCTACGTCACCTCCGCTGACTATCCCGGCACCCCTCACTGCATGCCACGAACCGTCAATCCTAGAGTATGACTTCCTCCATATCATCTATTATCAAACGCACCAAGGAATATCTAACACCTACTTCCTCAAGCATATCACTTTCGCAGCTTGCAGATGGTTTCTCAAAAGCCCCAACAACAACCTCTCTCTTCCCCAAAGTCAATCCGGCCGTTGACGGCGATGATTGCGAGCATGACTGTGAGAGCTGCGCGGTTCAATTGCCTCGGGGCTGGGAGATAGATGAGGAGGAGAAGCTATATGGGCAGATCAATGGCTGGGGCTCGCACATGCTGGTCGCGACCGGCCAGACGGACTGGGTTCACGACGTTCGAGACGAGAAGGGGAGTGTGATGGAAGCTGTCAGAGAATGTGGGATCGAGCCTGAGCATGTACATCTTCCGCATCCATCAAAATCGATGGCTCTAGAGCTAAATGCCAGTCCAGAAACTCATGCTCTCCGCCTCCAACCTGCCCCTCCCCGATAACCACGACAACCACCCCGCCGCCTCCGCTCCAACAACCGTCCTCCTCCTCCCCGCCTTCACCTTCATCGACAACGTCACCCCAGCCACAGTCCCCGACCTCATCCGCCACCACATCAACCCCACCCCAACAACCACCACCCCCCTCCGCACCCCCCCACCCCGCCTCCCACAACCCAACCCACCACCCCCTCCTTCATCCAAACCCGCCCACGCCACAATCACCGACACTCTATCAACAGCGGCAGACACCCTCTCAACCGCCGCCTCCGACACCCTCACCCTCGCCACCACCACCCTCTCCCAAACCCTCTCCCCCCTCTTCCCCACCTCCTCCCCCTTCACCCTCCGCCCCTGCCCCCACCGCGCCCTCATCCTCCTCTGCAGCCAGCGCACCCGCGACGCCCGCTGCGGCCAGTCCGCGCCCCTGCTCCTCCGGGAATTCAGTCGTCATCTTCGCGCTTTGGGGCTGCATCGTGATATGCATGATGAGCGGCCGGGCGGGGTTGGGGTGTATTTCATCAGTCATGTGGGGGGTCATAAGTTCGCTGCGAATGTGATGGTTTATCGGCGGTGTAGGACGGTGGTGGAGAAAGAGGCAGGGGCGCTGGATGAGGGTGTCGAGGAAGAGGGAGGTGGGGCGGGTGTGAGGAGGGAGGGTGGGGAGGAGTGGGGCGAGGGGAGTCAGTGTATTTGGCTTGGGAGGGTGAGGCCGGAGGATTGTGAGGGGATTGTGAAGCAGACGGTTTTGAAAGGGAAGGTGGTTAAGCCGGAGAGGCAGTTGAGAGGTGGGTTTGATAGGGAGAGGGGGCTTGTGAGCTGGTAATCGGAGAATGCAGGGTTTGTTGTTGGGATACTTGCATCGTCTGATGGCAGAAGACTAGAAGGAAACGCGCTTGCTTAGTGGCTAGAAAGAATAGAACCATGTTTCTAAGAATTAAACATCGCCTTGGGGTATATCCAACGCCTCGCTCCCACCCAAATCGAAAAAACCACAACCCCGAATATATCTACACACCGTCTTCAACCCTCGGCAGATCCAACCCCCCCGCCGCCTCCGCAACATGGATCACACTCGCCGCACCCACGCTCCCTCCCGTCAGCACACTACTCGCCCGACTCCTGAACGACCGCAAAGTCGCAATCGACGGCGTCCTCAACCCCCTCCGCTGGACCACGCTCCCCTCTGGACTCTCCGACCGTCGCTGCGCCGACGGTGCGGTACGCAGACTATGCTGCGACGCCCCTGCCGAAGACGGCGAGGAGGCGTAAGGCGCTGGCATGGGCGTGTGTGCGACCGTGGAGGTCGTTTCTAATGAAGAGCGCGGGCGGTCGTCGTCCTGGGCGCCGTCGTAGCCGCCTAGATGGGGCGCCCATGAGATATTTGCTGCTTCCTCTTCTGCTTCGGTGGCGCGGAGTTCGGTTACTAGGTCTGGGTCTAGGGCCTTCATGCCTTGGAGGAGGGTTGCGAAGATGGACATCAGCTCGCGGAAATCGCATTCGGGGATCGGGGAGGGGGAGAAGCGCGCGCGTTCGTAGAGGGTGAGGAAGGATGGGGCGAGAGCGGGGGGGTTGATGAGGTTGAGGGAGGAGAGGTGGGTGAGGTAGGCGCGGAGATCGAGGGCTGCGGGGCGCTGGAGGAGGGAGATTGCTAGGGGCGAAGGAGGGAGCGGTGGAGTGTCTGGGAGGCCTAGCCCGGCTGCTGAGGATAGGTAAGCGCTGGGAGCGAGGGAGACTGCTTTTGCTTCGATCAAGTGTGGGAGCTCGAGAACGATGGGCGGGAGGTGCAGGTTTGGGAGATCTTGGGACTCGGGCGATGACCAGCCTGGATGCGATATTATTCCCCATTGCGGCATTCCCTTCCTCTCTTCTGTCCTCTCTTCTCCGTCGACTACATTCACACCCACCAATGCATCCCTCGTCTCCCTCGGCCTCCCTTCCAACCCCACCCTTGCGCTTCTCTCCAACCCCTCTCTCACCAGTCGCCCCACACTCCTCGGCGCATCCCCTTTTTCAAGTGGATTCCAGCTCCTGGGTACTGCAGCGAGTGTAGAGCGGGATTTGTAGAGTCGGCCAGCCCAGATAAAGGCGGTGATGAGGAGGGTGAGGAGATGGGCAGCGGCGATGAGGAAGGCGTAGTAGAGCTGCTGCTTGTGCAGGGCTTGGTAGATGTGATCTGCGGGGAGGAGGAGAAGGAGGGCGACGAGGAGGATGACGGTGATGGAGAAGGTGGCTGAGTAGAAGACTGTGAAGATGGGGATGGGCCGCATATTGGAGGTGGTGGATGGAGACGGAGGGGAGGCATGGTTTTGAGATCAAGGGTTGTTGTGGGAGAAACTGCAAATCTGTAGATGAAGCATGTTTGACGGAATTGATAGTAGAGCACTGGTAACGATGCACTCCACACTCAAGTATAGTTGCGACTGTAGGATGAAATGGTGGCCCGAGAACTTGGTAATGAAGCTGCTAGACCGATGTTCTTCGATCTCCAGCGGCGAAAAGTGCTTGGCACTATGGCACGCTAGTATCAACGTATCACCATCTGGCCGGTCCTTCAAGATCTCGAAGCTGTACCCTGGTTCACCCTGTGTACACACTTTGCCTGAGTAGACGCGCCTCATCGCCACCGAGTGCGTACTGCTTCCTACAAGGTCCACTCCCAGCGGCCTTAAGTCCTACCGTTAGAAGGAGAAACCCGACCCAACCGCCATCATGGGGGTTCCTAAAGACACCCTGTTCCGCTCGGCGGATATGTCCCTCACCCAGCTGTATATTGCAAACGAGATTGGTAGGGAAGTCGTCAGTGCTCTGGGCGAGATTGGTGAAGTGCAGTTCCGAGATGTAAGTATACCTTGGAACGTTGGCATATCAGGCGGCGAGGCGACAGCTTTGGGAGAGCTTTCATCCTCGTTCACGAGGTGGAATTCCAAAGCAACCAAACCGCACAAGAGTTTGAAATCGGCTTTGCGGAAAGGGCTGACACTGCTGATGTAGCTTAATTCAGAGACGACAGCGTTCCAGCGGACATTTACAAAGGAGATTCGAAGATTAGACAACGTGGAAAGACAGCTGCGTATGTCGTCTTCATGCAAGAGCTACAGCTTCAGCTTTCAAGCAAATCTGACAGATTCCAGGATACTTCCAGTCACAAATCAACAAAGAATCGATACCTACACGACCGCAGCACGAATTCGCCAATATACTAGCCGCCCCCTCTGCATCAGAAATCGACGAACTGGCCGAGCGAAGCGAGAATCTTGAACAAAGAGTCTCTTCTCTGTACGACAGCTATGAGACGTTGAAAAAGCGAGAAGTAGAGCTCACCGAGTGGCGATGGGTATTGACCGAAGCGGGAGGTTTCTTCGATAGAGTAAGACCCTTCAGCATTGACTCGAATTTTGTACTCATACTGATAGGCTTTCAAGGCCCATGGCGATGTAGACCAAATACGGCAATCTTCCGACGACGACGCCCCCCTATTATCAGACGTTGAGCAACAATCTCGAGGACAGAACGGAGATGCGTCAGGACAGCAGTCGCTCTCCGTTATGAATATAGGCTTCGTCGCTGGAGTAATACCTCGAACCCGTATTGCTGCATTCGAGCGAATCCTCTGGCGGACGTTGCGCGGCAACCTCTACATGAACCAGTCCGAGATACCTAAGCCAATCGTGGACCCTACGAACGATGAGGAGATCCACAAGAACGTCTTCGTCATTTTCGCACATGGAAAGGAGGTCATCGCGAAGATTCGAAAGATCTCAGAATCGATGGGCGCCGATCTGTATAGTGTGGATGAAAATAGTGACCTCAGGCGAGATCAGATCCACGAGGTCAATACCCGCCTGAGCGATCTAGCAAACGTTCTACGCAATACCAAACAGACCCTGGATGCCGAGCTGACGCAAATCGCGCGAAGCCTAGCGGCGTGGATGGTTGTAATCAAGAAAGAGAAAGCAGTATATCAGACTCTCAACCGGTGCTCTTACGATCAAGCAAGGAAGACCTTGGTTGCAGAGGCATGGTGTCCTACCAACGCTTTGCCACTGATCAAATCGACATTACAAGATGTCAATGACAGAGCGGGGATGTCGGTGCCAACCATCGTCAATCAGATCAGGACCTCGAAAACCCCACCTACGTATAACAAGAAGAATAAATTCACCGAAGCTTTCCAGACCATCGTAGATGCTTATGGTACGGCAAAGTACACCGAAGTCAATCCGGGAATATACACCATCGTTACCTTCCCATTCCTGTTCGCCGTCATGTTCGGAGACTTTGGTCACGGTAGTATCTTGGCTATAACTGCTTGTGCTATGATCTACTTTGAAAAGTCGATGTCGAAAATCAAGCTGAACGAGCTTGTTGCCATGGCCTTCTACGGACGTTACATTATGCTCTTGATGGGTATCTTCTCCATGTACACCGGACTCATTTACAATGATGCCTTTTCGAAAGCATTGACTTTGTTCCCAAGCCAATGGAACTGGCCGACAGACTTCAGCGAAGGTCAATCCATCGAAGCCAGTCTGAACAAGAACGGTTATAGGTATCCTTTCGGACTGGACTACAACTGGCATGGAACAGATAACGAGCTTCTTTTCTCGAACAGCTACAAGATGAAGCTCAGTATCTTAATGGGCTGGGCTCATGTAAGTATCTCATAGGGCCTCAGAAAGCCACTGACTAATCTTAACAGATGACATATGCCCTCTGCCTATCCTATATCAATGCTCGGCACTTCAAATCCAAGATCGACATCTTCGGCAATTTCCTCCCGGGCATGGTGTTCTTCCAATCGATCTTTGGTTACCTTGTTTTCTGTATTGTCTACAAGTGGTCCATCGACTGGTATAGCCCCCTGCGCCCTGAAGGTGCTCCCGGTCCTCCTGGCCTCCTGAACCTGCTAATATACATGTTCCTCCAACCCGGTACGGTCAAGGCAGAGGAACAGCTTTACCCTGGGCAGGCTGTCATTCAAGTGATTTTGTTACTGGTCGCTGTCGGATGTGTTCCAATTTTGTTACTGCTTAAACCCCTATATCTCCGCTGGGAGCACAACCGAGCGAGAGCTCTAGGGTACAGAGGTATTGGGGAGACATCGCGATTCAGCGCGCTAGACGCCGATGATGAGGATGGGCAGCTCATGAACGGAGGACGTGATAGCATGGGTTCGGACCATGAGGCCGCAGCCATGATCACGCAGGACATTGGCGACGAGGAGCACGAGGAATTTGAGTTCTCGGAGGTTATGATTCACCAGACCATCCATACAATCGGTAAGCAGATTCCAGCTCCAATATAAAATTTGTTGTCTAATACGATCCAGAATTCTGCCTCAACTGCGTCTCTCACACGGCCTCCTACCTCCGCCTCTGGGCCCTTTCTCTTGCCCACCAGCAACTCTCCGTCGTTCTATGGACCATGACTCTCGGCAACGCCTTCGACTTCCAAGGCGTGCTCGGCGTTATCATGGTCGTCGCGTTTTTCTACCTATGGTTCGTGCTTACGATTGCCATCTTGTGTGTTATGGAGGGCACGAGTGCGATGTTACATAGCTTAAGGTTGCACTGGGTGGAAGCCATGAGTAAGCATTTCATGGGCGATGGGGTAAGTCTTTCCCTTCCCATTCTCATGCATGATTTAAGAAGTGCGCCATGCTAAAAGTTTTGTTAGATTGCATTCGAGCCGTTCTCGTTCAAAATACTGTTAGAAGAGGCGGAGGCCGAAGAGGGCTAGTCAGACTGGGTTCTTGTAGTTTTGTTATTATATACTGTACAGAGAAAATGCCCAAGCAGCTTCTGCAATCGTTCCAATCTGGAATTACCTTTGCTACAATTGAACGTTCTCAACGGCGGCATTGATGCCCGGCGTGAGGATATGAATTACATTTGTAGAGAAGGGCCTTTTCACGTGATAGCGTTAGTCACCACGTGAATCGTAGAAAGAATCGGCCGCAAACTTTCCACTACTTGAAACAACCAGATCGTTCACTCAGCCCTTTCTAACATAGCTTAAAGACTACCTATCACAGATAACCATAACCACGCGACATCTTGACGCCACCTCAAAGCTGCCCCCTGGAGTATCGCAAACCAAGTGTCTCAATAAGGCACTGGAATCCATCCCCTTACATTTCTTCTCGTGAACAGCATCGCGAGTATCATTACATTAGACTTCGTAGATAGCTTCGCATTGTGCGAAGGGGACGCTTCGCCGCCGTCGAAATGTCTATCAAGTGAGTCCACCCCATCTTACTTTAGTCGACGGGATGTTCGGGCATTGCCTTGAGCCTAAGGGCTTCTACTCCCATAGGCCTAGAGGGAGTTATGCAGCTTCCTGCTTGCTTGCGCCTTTATATCGTGGAGCATACGAGCGTTACCGCCTCAAGGAGCTTCCTCGACGCCGTATCCTACTTGCTGACACTTAACACTGCGAGCCAGTTGGGTGATGCTCGACAAAGCCACAGGCTTCGTACGCTTACCTGGAGAGCAAGTCCTATTGATATCCCCTCCACGCACTACCTTGGAGCTTGTCACGCCGAATTCGTACCCTGGGAAAGAGCCTCTATCAATACACTGTAGCAACGGAAGGGCGTATCTGACGACACAACGAGTAAGGCTCTAGCAAGGTGATACTCGGGTCGGAGCTGTGCTAATCTTTGACATAGCTGGTCTACCTCCCCATCGCTTCTACACCTCGTTTCCAATCCTTCTCCACGCCTATCCTGAACCTCGACAATATGCATGTCACAGCGCCTTTCTTCGGCGCAAATGTATTTGCAGGCGAGCTAAGGCCTGTGTCCGGCGGCAACATACCTGCACACCATGCCCTTGTCGATATAAAGATGACCTTCAAAGAAGGCGGCGCATTTGACTTTTCGACAACCTACGAACGACTAAAGGAGCAGATGTTGCAAGCGTTGAGCATAGCGCGAGAAGATGGCGGAGCGCGAGGTTCTGGTACGGGCGGATTACCGAATGCGAATTTGGAACAACTTCCTGCATACGAAGAAAGTGGGACAAGTCCACTGCCACCTTCGAACCTTGCTCCGCCTCAAGCAAGTACGTTGTCGCCTGCAGCAACAGCTCCGGAGCCTTCGATAGACCTGACAGATGAGCCCGGTGTTAAGCCGGAGCCTCCCCAAGAGTCATATCCGCCTCCCAATGAGCCACCTCCTGGATATGAGGAAACGCAAGCCGCAACAGTGGCCAGGGACTTGGAGGAGAACATCAGAAGAATGGGCGAGGACCGTGGATGAATGTATTATTACTATGGGTTGGATCAGGAATTATTGAGTTCTAGGCTATGGATCACGATGTATGCATTAGGACTGATGAATTGATGAATGCCGTGGCTCGCTTGAGTACGGGCGACCTTGCGAAGTACATAGTAAGCGAATGCAAGCCAATACCAAAAAATCAACGGTGCTTTCGCATAAAAATCTCATTAAAATTTCTTCCTGCTTTCTTGAGCAAGGGCTGGAGTTTGTGTCACTAAGCTCTGGCCAATCAGAAGCCGCCAATTCCGAGCTTTATTTCTCTCACCAATTCTAATCCCTACCTCACTCCCTCACGAATTACGACCACATCGGAGCTTGCCATAGCTCATCAGCAAATCTACTCTCGTCTGGAGCTTCTGCATCATTTCTCCCGTACGAAACCGCCTGATCTCTCACAATGGGCTTCACCGACATCTTTACCGACTTTTACGCTTCGCTCACGACGGAACTGCACGCCGACGCCCCTTCAGAGGGTGAGGATAAGGAAGAGTCTAGCGAAGAGGAGGGCTCCGAAGATAAAGGCGAGGACAGTGAAGAAGGCAAGGATGAAGGTGGTGACGGCGGAGAAGAGGAGAGCGGAGGTGACGAGGGTGGTGCTGACGAGGAAGAAGAGGAGGAAGAGGAAGAGGAAGAGGAGCCTGAAGATCCCAAGCCTAAATTAGAGGCCGGTACGTCAAATCAATGTCTAGAAGTCTACATGGAGGCTTTTGGACCCTCTGATGCTTGTTGGTCTCATCGTCACCAATGCAACTGGTTTTGCATATGGCAACTGCTCTCCCGTTATTCAATCGTTCTGCATTGTCACGACTACTAATCGCAGAGGATACTCTGCTGCTACCTAGACTTCCTGACTAATGGTGCCAACTTCACAGAATGCGCCCAGTCCGCCCAATGTAGTGGCCACAAGCACCACTTTGATGCCTGTGCCGATCGCGTGCACAAACAGCAGGAGGATCCAGATCACAAGGGCCCTAAGGAAGATTGTGTTGAAGAATGTAAGTATACCAACTTCCTGCCCTCCTGCTACTCAAACGACAAGCACCCTCTTTAAAGCGCTACGCTGATATGCTACTCTATTAGTTTTCCATCTTCAACACTGCGCAGCCCAATGTGCAGCTCCGAAGCTCTTCCGAATGCTGAGATGAGCAGCCTGGATATCACGATACACAAGGCTAGTTGGGTGGATCAAGGGATCGATCTGAAGGCCCGGCTGCTACCATAAGAGACCTACACGCTTGTACAGCTTTACAACTACAAAGATTCGGACGGTGGCTCTGACTACTTGTCTGCCTTGCAATTACTCATTAAAATGTAACTTAGGTAGTCGTTAGATGGTGTACACCAGTAGAGATGTATTTGATAGTGACAGCCAAGCCTTGGTCATGCAAGGGGTGCTGCTACCATAAACCTCCAAGTCCATCAGACCGTTCGAACATTTGTTCCATCGTCCAACCTTTGCTCCCTCATATACCGAACAAGGATGCCAGCAAAAAGGAAGATACATATTGAACTTGGGCCTGGCATGGTGCTTCAGCTTGAGCCAATGACGGTGAGGCTCCGTTATGCGCCGCAACTCCCGCCTCAAGGTTGTCGATCCTTCAGGATTCTAGAATTGCGTTGCTGTTTTCTCGGCTGACGCCCTAGAAATTCCGTCAAAGATCCAAAGGAACGTTGGACACTGTCTGCATCTGAGAGCGGTTCAAGTAACCTTGCAGGTGGCCACCGAATACGGCCTTCGAATACCACTCAAGCAGGTGCGCCGATGAATACCATTGTTGCGCTTGAGCAGATACCTCTGAATCCCGGTGAGAACCGCTGCTTCTACCAGTAGTATGAGGGTGACCCGACGTCACTTTCCGACCAGGCTCCTTGAGCCTGCAAAGCTACGGCGACGATGCTCTCGCTAGCCAGGTCGAAACGTACAGTCTTTGCCCTCGTAGCCATCTTCCTCACCATCTCTCTTCTTTCTATATCACGCACAGGAGTATACGATAAAGTTCCGATACCCAAGCTCAATGGCGACACCGAGAAGTCCGACAGTCCCCTACCCAAACCAATATACAAACCTGCCCCAGAGAAACCACCCGAGATCAAAGACAACTTTCCCAGGGCCGCCAACGCCAAAACTTCGAGCGACCTTCCGAAGATACCAGACTGGAATCGTCCACCGAAACCGCACGTGAGGGAGAAGACGCCACTATTCATTGGCTTTACAAGGAATTGGCGCCTGCTCCAGCAGGTAGTGGTGTCATACATAACGGCTGGGTGGCCACCAGAGGACATCTATGTTGTGGAGAATACAGGCGTTATGAACTCTAACAGGGATGGAAAGCTCACCCTTCAGAATCCTTTCTTCCTCGACCACAAGCGCCTGATCAAGATCCTTGGAATCAACGTCCTCATCACTCCTACCCTCCTTACTTTCGCGCAGCTGCAGAACTTCTACACATACACAGCAGTGCAGAAGCAATGGGACCAGTATTTCTGGGCGCACATGGATACCGTCATGGTCTCGGACGAAGAGTGGGAAACCGATTCCTACAGAGGTCACAAGGAGGAACACCAATATGTATCCGCGTACTTGCGTGCTCTCGAGGTTCTGCGCGAGTCTATGGATCCCTCATATGGCCCCACTGGCCCCCTGGCAACAAGATGGTTCTCGTACGATAGGCTGGCGCTGGTCCGGACCCAGGCATTTGTTGATGTTGGAGGATGGGACACACTGATCCCCTTCTATATGACGGATTGCGATATGCATGAAAGATTATGGATGAACAACATGTCAATTGAGGGCGCCGAAGCGGGCAAAGTTTGGGATCTTGATACGGCCCTGGATGATTTGGAGATTCTTTATCACCGAGGCCCGCTCGAAGAGTCGTCGAAAGAAAAGCCCAGCAAGAAATCCCCAAAGTACCAGGAGATCCTGCACAAGCTGGATGATATGCAGAATGCGAAGGGCAGCCGAGAAGGAGGTCGCAACACATGGCAGGCCTCACAGAAAGGTGGCCAGGGTGAGCCTTTTTACCGAGACTCGGAAGGATTCGAGAAGGGGATACGGATGACTATGGAGTTTGGGAGGAACATCTTCGAAGAGAAATGGGGACGTGGGCCATGTAATCTGAGGGATGTGGGCATGGTCGACAGTGATGCATGGCGGGTGGTGAAGGATTGGGAAAAGCCCGAGGTGCAGAAGCAGGCGAGGAAGGACGGTGAAAGACAGGCGAAGGAGGAGGCGCAAAAGGAGAAGGAGGCGAAAGAGAAGGTGGTCACATGACGTCTGGAAGAAAAAGCTTCGCTTCATACTTCTGGGGGAACTGCGTGTTGGGGTCTCTATAGAATGAGAAGCTCGAGCGTCCAGCGCCAAGATCGATGTATACATATGGGCTCGATTCAGCAGCATCCAGGATACATGTAGATTGGGGCATGTATGTTATGGGCTGGGACGTATTCTAGCTTTCTCGTGGTTGAGCTTTCTGTTCGGAATGAGCAAAGGGCGTCGCATCAACGTCTCCACATTAGCCATAAGCAGTTTGTCAGCCAGATTTCTGGTTACACTCACTCATGAGGTGCTGCTGCGTCGATGGCGATGTTCAGCTACTCTTTCACTGGACAGTTCGTGGTGGGCCCACAAATGACGATTGACGAACGTTGATCTCTGGTTTTCTTTGGTGGATTGTGCTCCACTTCCAGGTTCCTCTGGAGTAAATGCAAACACATGCATCTTCCGGTACCAATCGAGCTGTGATATACAACCAATGGATTGCGGAGAAGGAGGTTGATACGGCTTCACATGCATGTCGTCTCTGAGATAGCGCGTCATCCAATCATCAACGTCCGTGCTCAATCTGCTCTTGATTGCGGAGCTCCCACAGCTCCATCTTTTCTAGTTCACTTTGCTTCTCTTGTTGTTCTGTAACCACACAGGTGCTCGGTACTTAGCCTTTCCACTGATTCATCTGTTCGTTATGCCTGTAATTTAGTCTTCTTTCCTTTGTGTCCTTGATATCGAGCGAATCCCTACCACCATGTTCACCTACCTCCAGGGCATACGTCCTGGTAGCCGGAGGCCAGCTCCTCGGCCGCCTACAGCCCCTCCAAACGCCAATTCGACCAGATATCACCACGATGGTCACAGTTTCACCTCACAGACCGCCGTTCTACCGCCTCCTCAGCGAACACGGGACGCAAATGGTCCTTCGCCTGTGTCCCCAGCTCCTCCCATCCTACCACCTATCCCCCGCGTGGCTTCGCGGCACGAGCAAGATAGGTGGGACTCTGCAGCTTCACAATGGCCAGATGAGGCAACTTTACAGCTCGAGCCTTCAGTCCAGGACACACAAAGGCCCAGGTCTGCATCACAGACCTCAGAGTTAACAGGTATACGGCCCCCGGGCTTGGGCATCAGGAACGCATCGTTCAGAACATCCAAGGAGCTTCCCACACTTCATTACAATGTCCTAGACCGTGGGCCTGCTCCACAGAGTATACCTGTCAAGCTCGCTGGCGAGCCTTACGATCCTGCACGCTCCACTCCCAAACCCTCGTTGAACGACATCTTGGGACCTATGTGCCCCCCTCCTCTGTTTCAGCCTCCCCAGCAACAGCCTACACCACTTCCTTCTCCGAAGGCTCTGCTCCACGTCCGATCGAATACGAATGCCGCAAAACCAGGCAAAACCAAGCTTAATCTCCTCAATCCCATGTCACTGCTAGCTAGGAGACGTTCGTCCCAAAAGGTAGCCGAAGCGACGGAGAAGTTCTCCAACCTTGAGCACCGAACCGTTCCTGCGCTGAGTTTACCCGACGATTACGACCCACGAATACGTGGCAAGGTTGTGCATGATTTCAGTGCTCCACGTTCGGCACGCAGCAACCACAGTCCACCCAAGTCCAGCAATGGTCAGGGGGGGCATAACAATGGCGACCAAGCATTATCTCAATCCTCGGAGTCTGCTCTGCATTCACAGGTCGATATACCAAGCAATACCGAAAAGGAGCATACGCCTGTTTTCAGAGAGAACTTCGACGATGATGCAGAGCCTTGGCAAGAGGGTAGGGAAGGGCCCACCAAGAGATCGAAATCATCCTTTATGTACCAAGTAGCGCTTCAAGAAGCATACGCTGAACCCGACCCGTCGACGTTACCTGCGTTTGCTAGGAACCTCCCTGCAAATTTTCCCCGAAAAGGTGAGCCAGTTCCCAGGATAGCTTCACCACCGAGAGCTCCTCCGGAATTTGTATCGGAGTCAACTTTGCCTGATAGCATGCCCAAAGATGTTTCTACCCTACCATCGCCGCCAACCTCTCCCCGCTCGAAGACCCGTTCTAGAGCTTCTTCAAATACAGACTCTGGATTTGTTCCAGCTGGCTTACCAAAACATTTTAAGAGTGATGCTTCGCGTTTTAGTTTCGATCTTGCAGGTGTCGGTTCTGCCGCTCAAGAAAAGCTGCTCGAAGAAAAGCACCGGCAGAAAGCCAAAGAGAAAGCCCGAGCCAGTGCTGAAAAGAGCAAATGGGAATCTAGAGACGAAGTGGATGAATACGACGAGGATATTGATATAGATGATCTGAACGATGACGATGATGGCTATGAGGAGCGCATACCGGGTGTCAACGCTGGTGCTGAGGAAGAAGACGCACCAGGTTCGATGTCAGTCATGCGTGCTCTGGGATCATTCACTTCAGCGCTGCCTCCTAAAATGGCCTTTATCAGTACGATGAACCCGGTCAGTGAAGGTTTCTCGCCGATATCGCCTGAAAGGGGAGGTCCTTCGCAAATCTCAGCCATAACATCTCAAGCTTCGCCAGAAATCAGTAGGGACGAAGAGTCTCTAAGCTCACATACGTCCTCAGAAGATGCGCTTCGCTCGCAACGCGAATCTGGGACATCCATGAATACCGACATGGGCGCTGAGTCACATTCACGGCACTCAGCAAAACCACTTGAATCCACGTTACCGGCTCTGCCCCCTACAGCAGATCACCACGATGACGATGACATGTATTTCGATGATGGGATGATTGAGGACCTTGGAGACGTCGAGCGCCAAATTTTCGATGAGTCTGTTTTCGATGACGAGACAAGCAGGGTGTATGGACTGCCGATTAGAGATCTGCCCAAACAACAGCAACCTCACGCCACTAGCGAAGGCAACGCAGAATCGAAGCAGTATGACGGTATCATATCCCACGCTCAATTTCAATCTTTACATGGTCCCGGCAAGGCCAATGATGATTCTCTTACAGAAGAAATGCGAGACTCCCTCCCTGACCTCAACCAAAGTGGTCGCCCTATCTTCAGCCATACTGCAGGTCTCACCCAGGACAATCTGGCAGCCTACCATGACGCTCTAGCTATGGCAGCTAATCAAGCAGCATTAAGCGGCAGATTTGTGCGCCGCCCGAGTCTCCAGTCGGAGCAGTCGATCGAGCAGCCCGGGTTGGACAACGATCCCTATCCAGCCGTTGGCGCCAGCCCAAGCCTGGAAGTCAACGGCTACCCTCTCGCCCAGAACATCCCCGGCTCGGACGACTACGACTTTGATGACGCCGAGTCCGACGATCCAATCATCGCTGCCGCCAACGCCGAAGCCCTCGAGAACGACGACGAAGACTTCTACGGCCAAGAATTCGGTTTCTACGCCCGCAAAACCGGGTCCGGAGAATACGCCAACGGTGGCTTCTTCGGCCCTGGCATTCAACGAAGCTACAGTGGACGCAACGTTGAGCCAGCACTTACGCCCATCACCGAGCGCAGCGAATGGAGTAATCGCAATTCCGCCATTTCGCTCGCCCTCCACGGCTATTCTTCCGCCAGCCTCCCTCCTCCCCAAACCACTCCCGGTGTTACACAGCTCGCAGACATAATGCACCTCGAAGAAGACAACATGTCCCTGACTGCCCTTATGAAACTCCGCCGCGGGGCCTGGGGAGGCAGCACCACGAGTCTGCACAGCAGCTCCGGCAACAGTGGCTCCCCGCTGAGGTATCTCCCGCCTATGCCATCCAACGCTGCGGCGCTGCAGTACCAGCAGCTCAACCAGAGTAATCCGATGCTGATCAACACGCAAAATGCTATGGGCGCTTCGACATATAGCCTCAACAGTGCCACCAGCACCAGCTACTCTGGAGATGATTACCCTATTGCTTCCGAAGGCAGCCACACACTCACATTACACCAACTCATCATCCCTCCAGCTGCCAACCCTGCGATCAATCCGCCCTACATGGCACCTTCCCACAGCAACAGCGGCAGCGAATATAGCCCCGTGCGGCAATCTTCGCCGGTGCGGCAACGACCGAGAAGCGGATTGCAGCCCAGAGATCTGGGTAAGGGACATAGCAGGAACGGCAGCAAAGACGGGGAGAGCGTTTCGTACGTGCATGAGACGGATGAGAAAGGCGAGCGATGGGTGCTAGAAAAGAGGAGGGTCGGCGAAGGTGGGATCGTGGAGGTGCTTGGACGGGAGGTGGTTGAAGGCGGAAGGATATGAAGAGTTTTTCGGACAAACTGTATGATCCTAATATGGGACAAAGGGAGGCCAAAATTGCGGATGGAAGAGTGAGGATACCAGGGTCTGTATCGGAGGAAGCATCCTCACTGCAGGATGTGGGATCCAGGGTACGGGGACATACGAAAAAGCCTTGCTTTCAGCATTCAGCACTCCTCTTCTTACAAGATACCCACTTTATATATCAAAACATCTCCCCAGCACTGGTACCCACATCCATCCGCATACCTCTTCCTCCCCCCTAGTCTCTTGTGCCGTACCTTACCCCTTCCCCTCATACCTCTCATCCCTCGCCTTAGGAAGTCGCAAGCGAGCACTTCCTACGACCCACACCTAAGTCATCGTCAAAACCACCTCCCCCGGCAGAACCAACCACCTTCGCAAGACGAGATTGATCAAGGGTCGAACCGCACGGCTCACCGATCTCGATGCATGCTGGTAGAGATCAGATTGCGAAAGTCGAGGGCGAGATGGCGTCGCTTTGAAAAGCGGACGAGGCATTTGGTAGAGCTAAGGAAATGGGTAGCGGGCAAGGAGAATGACTTTCGTTTTCAAGATGGAGGGGATTTGGGGATGATAACGGCGGATAAAGGAGGGAAACGCTCGCTTGGGAACTATAACATAGTTAATCCTAGCGACAAAAGACTTCCATAACCAACGGGCCGACGGAATCACGTATCGCTCTTGTCATCAGGGAGGTACCTGGCTTAACCAGTGATCGCCACCAAACTCGATGTTATCTCGCAGCCCGCTGGAGTGATCCCGTGCTTAGGCAAGGTTGGTTATGTCCTCTGGCGATGAGAGGCGATGGAAGGTGCACCCAGCATTGTTATTATATAATTATATCTAATGGACCATCCCATTTATTTCTCGGCAGACTTGGAGCTCCAGTTCGACAATTGCGCAAACGACGGTTTCCACCTGTTGTCGATCGAGGGAGCTATGCAAGCGTGCATTACATCGCCAGATAGGGGATATAGGTGGTCAACGTTATGGAGGCTTTGCTGTCGCTCAGAGTATGGAGGACTTTATTTCTAAAAGGGCGACAAGGCGTGGGATGGTACAGTAGATCCGGTGGCGTTTGGTTAGTCAATGGATGTATCTCGTCAATCGTATAATCTTGCGCGGTCAAGGGCAATACGTGATGTCGTCGACCCGTGGGTTATCGTGGTCCATTCTCGCGGTAGGTTGGTTATGAAAGTCTTTTGTCGTAGTTCTAGCATTCGGGTCTTCATCGCCGCCCAACCTCAATCCATCTCTACCTCGTCGCTGTCACCAAGCCAGTACTCCGTCCTCTTTCTCTTCTCATTCCTCGCCCTCTGGATTGCATCCCTCTGCTCCCGCAACGCCCACGCCGCAACGGCGGCAGCACCAACGGCAGCAATGCAGCAGAGGATAGCTGCAACGCGTCCGGCTCTTGCGTTTCTACATTGCCAGCGCGGAAAGTCGTTCGCGTAGAGGCTTACTTGGCAAGCCCAGGATTCGGGGTCGAAGGTGCCGCGGTCGTAGAGTCCATACATGCTGCGATAGCTGGGATCGAAGGCTGAGGAGTGGAGGTGTGCGACTTGGAGATATAGCATGGTGATGAAGGAGAGGAGAGCGTTGAAAAGTAGAGCGTAGGTGAAGCTTGAGATGGGAGATATTGGGTAGATCTAACGGTGATAAAAATCATTCTGTGGTTAGCTTTTTCTCTTTTTCAGGTTTCTGTTCGCGGAATGGAGGGAGTGTGGGCGGGAATGGATTCGAAACACGTAGTACAGAAATAATGATGAAGAGACAGAGTTGGAAGCGGGTCATAGGCTTTGAAAAATACTCACTCTTTTGCCGTCAGGCCAAAACAGAACTGCAAATATTGTACAAGCCAAAGACACGGCCAGGCAAATAACGCTGGATGCGAGGGCCAGTTTGGAACTTGCACTGTTGAGATTCTGCGGAAGAACTTGTAGTACTGGAAAAGATTGTCGGTCGAAATTTATCAGGTCGGATTGATCCACGATTGGGTTGGAAATCAAAGCCAGAGTCGAGGAATAGAGGCTGACTGTGATTATCGAGAGTAGGAGAAGAAGGAAAGCTGATACGAGAAATGCGGTGCGGGAACGCGAGTACGAGATTGTCATTGTCATTTCAGAGGGTGAGGATAGATGGTGAACAGGTTTGAAAGGGTGGGGAGGAAAATGCTGAGATATGATAGTAGGGAAAAACCGATGGTCAATAAACCCATAACTGGAAAGGGGATGCCATTGATTCAGGGCTAGAGGAGAATGCATCGTGCATAGGTGTCCCTGTGGGCCTGTAGCCGCCCAACATGCATGTACTTGCAGGTCCCCGCCGCCTCCGTCTCCACTTGTCTCGCAGATGTACTTTAGGATTCGAACTTGTCTCATGATCTAGAGTCACTTTTAGCCCCGAGTCCCAATACATGTGCCGCACCGTTGTTTAATTGTCGCCAGATCTTCGCCGCTTCGAGGGGTCACTGCGCCACTGGCCAGAGCTATAATCAAATCCTTCTTCAGCCTTGGACTGTATTCTACAGCGAATATCCTCCAGTGTAAAACGATGTTTGATCGCCGCGCAGCGGCCTGTTTTGATTCGTCGGCAATATTTGATGTCACGTGCTGGTAGATAATCTCCGCGAAGCGCGCGCGAAGCGGTTTCTAAATTTCGCGCAGCGGCCTGTTTCTACACCCCTTCGTCTCCCAACAACTCGGTCGGCCATTGCAGCTGATGCTCAGCTGGCGATTCCACTTGTCTGTAACAGTGTAATTGGTTCGCATATCTTGCCTTAGGCACTTTCTCTGTATACTACAGGTTGGAGTCTTCTCTGACTTCGAGTCAATGTTTATTCCGAACTGTCAAGTAGCAATAATTGGATACAAGGTGTCAACATTGAACCAAGAAGGTTGGAGACAACGTCTTTCTCTGAAAGTGTTCATTCCGTGTGGAGGCTATACGGATCTTTATAGCACAAAGATTCGTGGCTGCCTGTATGATACCGAAATTTGATCATATGGTCTTTCTCTCTCTGCCTATCACATGTACAGTAAGGCTTGACAAGCTCTCTCTGGGTCTATTCACTGCTAGTGTATCATTTTCCAGCGCTCTGTTTTTCCATCTGGGTGTACAAGAACCCTGCCACTTTACACTTGGTACAAATCTGATCCAAGGAAAAGTCGCTGAGAATGAATCGCAAGTGAACCAGATTCTAATCATTCTTCGAAAGTAAAGCAAGACTCGAAAAATTATAGCTATGCGTACAGTACGAAACCTTCAAATATCAAAACTACTCAAAATTGTCCAACCCGAAACAGACCGCGTTTGGCATAACCTGAGTCCAGCTCATAATCACCATGACTTCAACAATCGACAGCAGCCTTTCGGAATTTCTAACCCCATATAGCCGATGTATCGTAAGATTTGACAGGAATGACTCTTCCTGTAGCAGTGTCTCTGCTGTGAATGGTTGTTTCATGTCTCCCATTGCCCGGGGCATTCCCTACCATTGTCTGTTTGTTGAGGTCAAAGCATCCAGTTGTGATCGTAGACGAGCACAAAGACCACCATTCTTTCTCAGCCATATCGCCGAAGATTCCCTTAGTCGTGGAGACAAAGTCAGGGCCGATGGACTTGCATCTAATTTTAAAGAATGAGACTTGCTTATCATCGTGATTTACAAGTCTGAAACACGTAGCAACGTGGCCTGCTACCCCCTGAGTGGTCCAACTTTAGTGCACATATAAGTTCACTCTATATCCCTTCGCCAACCTTGAACCCGACTTGCCTCTAGGTTCCACACGTTCCGCAATCTTATACCCGTCAGCAAATCTTGGCAATTCTGAGATTGGGCTCTGCACGTATCACAGCAACTGACAAGATGCTCTTCTTAGACCTCCCTACCGAGCTCGTCTCTAAAATCTTGGTTCGCGCCGTCGTCGCCCGAGGAGTTAAGAGAGCCTTAAGGCTAAAGCTTGTATGCAGTAAGTTCTGTATCCTCTCGGCCCAACCATAGCCACTGCAAGTCCTCGGCAACTAACAATTCACGCCCAGAACGATTCTCTCAAGAAATTCCGTCGGCGATTTTCGTGTCGCGGTTGCTGGACTTCTTCTACACAGAGAAGGTTTTGCCTGATTGGTACATCGAGAACGATTATGGAGCCAGCAGATTCTGGCACTTCTACCTTGTGTACAGAGTTCAGAAGAGCGTCAAGCCTCCTCAGCGTCGCTATTCCGACATCCACCAGGTCGCTGAGCGTATATGTGAAGACACCGGCGCCGACATGGAGGCTACGGTAGAGGCTCTCTGCTGGCCGGCACTGCAACAAGGAACGAACCCTGGCAGTAACTCGACACTGGAGAAAGAGCCGCCAAACCCTAGATTGGACCTCTTATGCGCCGCGGCGTATCTCAACCTCATTCCACTAGCCAAACAGCTGCTCCAAGAAGGCTATTCTCCCCACAGCGAAAGCCATCTCTTCTCTTCGCCCATGCAACTCGCTGCATGGGCGGGGAACGCCCTAATGCTTGAACTCTTCCAAGTCCATGTGCCCGAGATGGAAGGTCTTGACCCCACGCTTGCGTTCAACCGCAAATGGAGAGGGAAGGTGGGACCAGCTTCAATCAAGGGGGCCGCGACACGGGGAGATATAGACATGGTCCGTCTGGCTGTATACCCCCCATCACGCGCCGCGCCAGACAGCACGGATTTTGCCGGCGAACCGTTCGGACGTGTTAATCACGTTAGTAGCACGGGCAATACGCTTTCTTTAGCACAATGGGCTACGAGGGATATCGAGGTGTACAAATACCTTGAGAACTTCTTCGCTAAGCCCGACGATCTATCTCTTGCCCTGGCAAAGCATGCTCGTTTGGGCAACCTCGATATGGTGCGATATCTCCTCGATGCCGGCGCCGATACCCGCGGAACCCATGGTCGAGATGGCAACCCGCTCGTCGAAGCTTGCCGACGGTGCCATGAAAATGTCGTTGATCTCCTGTTAGAACGAGGTGCAGACCCAAATTTCGACGGAGATAACGACAGAATAGGAGGCGGTAATCCGATTGTTGCGGCAGCCCGGTCGGGAAGTCTGATCATTGTTCGCAAGCTCATTGACCACGGCGCCGGATTAAGCCGTATGGATATGGGCGTTGAGATGGGCTTCAGAGCACTAAATGCGGCGGTGCTCCTGGAGCATACGAATATGGTGAAGTTCTTGCTGGCATCGGGTGTTGATTCAGTAATCTACAGGGAATTATTACTCAAGTCGGCTTTGGCAAATGGTTTCGACTCAATGGTTGAAATATTACAGGGGGAAGGGGGCACCGATCAATTGACAAGAGAGCGCAGTGGATGAGGATCCTAATCGCAATAAGAGGCGTTCATGGGACTATGAAGAGTTGGATTGGAAATTGCATCAGAGACAATGAGTGCAAAATGGGGATACCGGAATGAACCGAGCGAGCAGTTGCTTGAATTGGTTTGGGACTAGAGCTCGTGTCTCAAGGAGAAGCTTCCCGGACAATGGATTGACACCTCTACGCGGTGCCCAGGACCAGTACCCATGAACTTTGTCATCTCGTGGGGAAGCCAAGTTCAATCCAACGTTTCTCCACATCCTTTGGGTATGGAATCCGGAGAAACCACCAATAAGCGCATTGTTTAGATATAATGCGCTATTCCAGGAAGCGAGTGCGCTACTCAGAACTGGTAAAGAAGTGTTCGACTTGAATCGAGAATTGGCAAACAGAACTTCTACTTTACGCACAGTCGACGTTGAGATTACGTCTTCCCTCTTTGACGAATCGACTGCATAGCAGCCCACTACGAGCATTGCTGAGGTCGGAGTACGATCAAACCAACCTTACGCATATCAGCTTCCACTTTCTGTCACTCACACCAAAGCATCGTGTAACCCTCTCGAAACCTCAAGATTCCTTCCTCTCGTCTCTCCAACCCTGTCTTTAGTATACATAAATCACACACCCTCCCTCCTACCCCCCTGCTCCCCTCTCAAAACCCCACCCCTTTACCATCTACCTCCAACCGAGAGCACGACAGTAGTATTCTTACTGTTTGAACAGCGCTGTGTGTTGATGCCTGAATAAGGGGTTGGATGAGGAAGTCTGAAGAGAAGAGAGGGGTCGAAATGGAGATTAGAGGGGAGATAAGAGGGGAGACAAAGATAGCGATAGAGAGATTTGTTTGTGGAGGAAGGGGGGGGAGGGGGATGTGAGGAGGAGGGAGGGGGAGAGGGGGGGCAGAAGGGTGGGGGCCACTGGGATGTGAGGGGGGGAGGGAGGGATGGTAGGCGAGCGAAGGCGTGATGGCGCCTGGAAGACACAGGACTCTCAAGGGAGAGATGGAGGAAGTGGGACAGATGTTTCTATAGGGGAAATTAGAAGTAGGGAGATATCCCCGATTGATAGGGCTCGTCTGCGCTGACATTTGGACGCTTGTATTGTGGGGGCATGAATGTCTTGAGGTCGAGTAGTTGGGCTATGTATCATGAGGTTGACATCAAGTCGGCGGAGGCCGGACTTGTATTCCCTACTAACAATGGCGCGGAGAATAGAGCCTTGAAGCAAAGGGCGGCATTTAAGAATAACGAAACAATTCTATAGATCATCTTTAGTCGTTCATTGTCCCTCTTTTTCAGCATCCCAGGGCCCCGAGAACATCAATCTATCCTCATATCCCGGTAATGAGTGTGCTCGATATAGTCCATAATGAAGAATTGTCTGATAAAGGAATCAACCACAGCGCAGCGAGCAGCTCAACCTGGCTTTCCGGAGCTGACCCCATCGATTCAAGTGGTCTGGTACCGATGTGTATGGGCAATTTTTTCTCTTGCTTGAAGAAGCTTAGAGTTTGAAATTGGCGTTTGCCGAGGGTCATTTCGTTTGGGTTGAGCTTAAAATTTTGTGTTGAGTTTGGACTTCGATTGTCCTGTTGCTGCGTTCCTTAGGTATATGTATTTTTCTCGCAGATAATTGAGGGAGGATACGCAGTCAAGGCGCTGAATATTCAGACAAAGATAAGCCTCCAAAGCCATCTAGGTGGACCTCTTGATGAATTGTGAGACTGACTCTAGGCTCCACCGAGGGGGGGGGAACCGACACCAAGAAAGCCACCCTTCTGTTTAGTGTCTGCAAGAGGTTTCTATCCGACCATGTACTGGCTGATAATGAAATCAATTGAGCGTTGCGTACCTACACGAGGTCCTAAAACATCGCACAGTTGGTGCATCGTTTCAACAAGCGAAGTCTCAATCCACAGAGAAATCATGACCTAGGGAGCGAGCAAGCTTCCAAAGGCTGAAGCGCCAATCTGAGACGGCGGATTCCGGTAGCTGGACTGCCATGTTTCTCATTAGTGCGAACGGCATTCGTGCCCAATTCTCAAGGTCTAGCTTTCTCCGATGTTGCTAATATACTCCAGGTGTCGATTCCTCTCTGAAAGAATTGTACTAGGGCACTGTGTATCTCGACTTCGCACTGTCTGTTTTCTGCATGTCGGAGAATGTAGCAGCTGCCTTGATTCTGGTTTCGGCCCTGTTGGTCCTCTGGCTTATATGTGGTCTCTCTGACATTGATGAAGATACATATGTACAGCGCTTCGAGTAGAAGAAGAGTGGAACAATTAAATATCCACGCCCGTTCCCCTGGCTGTCTCTCGAGGTGGCGGAGCGCTAATGCAGAAGCATCGGATAGATCTGAGAAGGAAAGGTTGTGTTCCGGTAGACATGAGCTTCATTGTATATGCCTTGGTGCAATATTGTGTTTCGTTTTCCGTCTTCGAGTGGAGCCCAATTCCCAGTTGATTTCGAAGTCGATTGATGTCGAAACTATACAGAACGTTCAGGACGCAAAAAGGAAACGTGAGGCTTGCAGTGCTTCCCCTATCTCGCGATTGTAGATCTTACTGCTGTTGTCATACCGAGTTGTGTGGTCGAGCTGAAGCAGTCCGCAGGGGCCGAGATGGTAGAAAGATAGGAGGCGGCTAATATCGGGGACAGGATGGTAAAGCGCAAGAATTGTCCAAGGAGCTGTCCAAGATGGCTAGGTTTAGCTACTTGAATCACAAACGCATTCTGTCAATAATCCAAAGTTCTATCACGCAGAGCTTGATCATCGGGTGCTGATTACAGTGCACAAGACCTAGTTCATCCTCTAACAATCTTGTCTCCTTCAGAAATCGTAGAAAGACGTTGAAAAAGGAAGACTAGAACCATTCCCGGTAGGTGTTTTTCACGTCCATGTGGGCCTGTTTCGCTTGATACCCACGTCTTTGACAACTTAGTACGTCAGTTCGTCGCAGCTACAGATGTCATTGGGTGTGTCCGTCAAACGTTGTGATTCCTTCCCCTTCATGTGTCCTGGCTACCAATAATTAGTACAAGGGAGTCTGTGTCTTTGATGACACGGGGTGCGTCTAATTCTGACGCAGTGGCACCGAACACTTACTTGTTTACCGTCTGACAAATTCTTAGCGACCGCTTAGAGCTTTGTTTCTCTCTTACTCCCACAGACAAGTCTTCGAAATTCGCGAACCAGCTAGTATATTTCCTCGACCGTTGGAGACTGATCCAGTGAGCAACGACCTAATGGTCCAGTCCATTGTTGTTTTGCTGATGTATTCACGAGCAGAGATCGAACGATATTATGGAACGACCAATTGTGAGAGTCGCAGACCTACCTCCTGAATTCCAGAGCCCTCCTGTGAACGCCACCGCGGGCCTCCCATCTTACTGCTACATTGTCTCTCAAACGGAACGATCCGGGTTCATAACCTTTGGCGACGACCCAAGGAACAAGCACGCTCGATTTAAAAATACCACCGTCGAGAACGTTCTCTACTCGCGTAGCAATGCCAATGGCTTCGTCCGAGGATTCTTCAGCCACCAATTTCAGGTGTACCCAGACCCGAATAATCGACCGGCCTCTGTCGCAGACTGGGGCCCTATTTGGGTGCCAGCCGGCACAACCAGTTGGAACATCTCCAAGGAGAATGGACTGTGTAAGATCATAGCTAAGGTTGGGAAGGGAGATGATGGGACGATGTATACTGTGGAAATTGCGAAGGAGGAGATTAACGATGCGGACGTGCCATTCGAGGGGGAGGCTTAGATGACGCGATAGCCCGACGATACTGGTCGGTGGACCGATTAGATGGCGGAAGAGTTGCTATAGTGGTATTCGGAGACAGAGAAAAGCATTTGATGGAATTGTGAGAAGCGTCAGACCTTGCCATTCTCGAATCGGTGATGCTTTTTGTACAACGACTGTCCCTGTCTCTGCAGCTACTGCATCTTTGCTGCGCTGCCACTTCTCGTCCAGGGTCATGCGAGGTTCAGTACCCCCATCTAAGCCGCTCCCGCATAATTGAACCAAGGTAGCGAGAGAGACAACGTTGGTACTGATGCTTGACTTATCCGTGTCTAGCGATCGAACAGCTATTAGCTCTGTTGCTGACCGGAAAAGCTCTACACCATGAGCTCGCCCTCCGACACTAGCTTGAGCTGACACAGCTGTCGTTCATCTCGAGCCATCATTCGTAAATTAGCCGAATGCCTGCTTCCAAAATCTTCACAGTATAACCCTCTTCGACCACGATGCAATGAAGTCTATCAACCCAGACTTCTGGCTACACTTCGGGTGTCATGCGGTGGATTTGCTTCACTGAGCGAATCTAGTGAGCGTCCATAGCTTTCCGTCAATCTAGAGGCTCGGGACAAGAGCAGGGGCGAAGCAAGAACAAAAGGCGAGAGACGAAGCGTCCCAAGAAGCAAAGCTATGCCAAGCTTCAAACGACACCTTCATTGAATGGCTGAGGTTGTTGCAACCTCGGTTCATGGTCGCTTGGCCTGTTCTGTGGCGAACATTGTGGACACTGAAGAGCAACGTGTAAACGCTTAGCAACGCTAATTCCGAAGATCATTACAGCAGAATCCTGAAACTTACTCTTTTGAACAGGTATCTGCATATTGTCTCAGCTCGATCCGTACCGCCCTCTCCCACTTCTGTGTAGGCCAGTTTGGACCGCATATTGTGACCTGCGTCAGATTGCGGGGCTGCAGTAGCCTCTTCCTATATGCATCTCATGCTGAGCACTACAAGGCATGGTCAGATTCAGTGATCCTCAAAAGGTTGCGTTCTGTTCGCTGATCTCTGGACTTTGGCGCAATTGCGATGAGCGAGGCGTGTAGGTTTTTGTAGTTTTCTTTGGCTTTTTGTGGGGCGTACCTTATGTGCTAAGAACGACCTTCAAGAGCTTGGAAACACAGCGCATCGAAAACCCTCCGAATGTACCCACAGAATGGACTTAACCTTTCTATGGACGAGGCTCGAGTACTCAATTGGACACCAACCACTGATGGGACAGTGTTCTTAATCTCGAAACGCGCTCCTCTTACCGGGATTTTGGACAATCTAACACATGTCGTTTGGAGGTGGTTTAGAACGTTCACCCACACTCGAACCGTTGCTGTTGAACACGGAACAAACATTCGACAGACTGACTCGCAGAGATTATCATTGCTGGAATCGAAAACTCCGCAACCAACACTTGGACCCCGGATCAAGCGACAGCGTGGTGCGAGATAATTCTAGACGCTTCCAACGGCGTGCGTGATGGACCTGTCTTTACGATTAGCATTGTTCCTGACTTTCACCCGAACGAATGGATTTATTGGCCACGACTTTCCTTCACAGGTCCCGGAGGACTCAGTATAGGTCCAGGCTCTAATCTCATTAACAAGACCAGGGCTGCAAGTACCGTGACGAGTTCGGACGCCCTCGGTAAGTATATCTTTACAGCTGTCCAAGGGGTTCTCAACGGCATTCCTCATACGACACCAGCTACAGTCTTCAGGGCAATAGCGACTTTGCCTTAGTCTTCGGGCGAGGTACCGAATGACACTGCTGCTGCTATGCCCTAGAGACAACGATCACAATTTCATCTCAATCATCTTCAACCCAGCGTTTCCCAACGACCGAAAGCGAGGTCACAAAAAGCACGAGCGGGCTGTCTGGTACTCCAACGCCAGCACTCGTGGCCCCGAGGCAAGCACCTGGAAGGCTCGCGTCGACTCAGGTCTACTGGCCGGACGCAAGGCCGCCATCGCTCGCGGCGTTCTTGTTTTCGTTTCGTTCGCAGCCATTGTCGGAGAAGTGTGGAGGCATCTTCGGCCCAAAAAGCGAAGATTTCATGAGTTCGAGGATACGAGCATTCCAGGACGGCGGTTCCCTCTCTCGCTACTCGCAGGTATATTGTCAAAACATACACGCTCATCGGCTGGGTATAGCTTTGAGCTACCAAACGGAGCTCAATCGACGTACCAAGATGTCCAAAGACATGAGATGGGGGTTACGTCAACGCCGAGCATCGCTTTTAAGAGGGCGCCTGTCAGAGAGGTGGGGTTATCTGGGGATTGGAATCCAGCAAAAATCGACGGGCGCGAAAGAAAGGACAGACAGGAGATGTGAGAGATGTAGAAAGCAGTATTAGGAAGTGTAGTCATGGCAGTGTTCATGAGAGCTCTGTCTGATGGATCTGCCGAGCTACCAACGGTCCAAGTCATGCAGCTGTTAGTCGGTCAGCCTCTACAACTATCCTCAAAACAGACCACTCACAGGAATAGCATGCGTGCTTAAATTGTTGGAGCTGGCTCATGTCATACGATGCCGAGCATTATCGGACTGAATACTTCACCTATCTTTCATGTTACTGCCATGGATTGCAGAGAGGCTAGCAGCATGTGGGCGCAGAGACAGTCATATTTTCCAAATGCGTTCCATACAATTCAAAGGACCGACCGCTCTGAATAGCCTCTCCGTCAATGACAACAGAATAATACTACAGTCGTACACAGCGATCCAAACGTCTCTCTGAGCGAGATCCGTCTCTCGTCTTCCAATTCTCGTTTGATAGTACTTCACTGGAACACCAAGCTCTCCTGAATACGCAACCCGCGCAAGCCATGCAGTATGCAGAATTGGGAGTCTCACTAAAAGCTAAGAGGAGAAGTCTACTTTAGGGAATGAACGCAACGCTTCAGCTTTTGCCGAGGAAAGCGGCTACTCCTTCTCACCTAGTAATGCAATGCACCTGGTAATGCAACCGCTAGTGATTTAGGTGCATAATCTTAGGGTTAAAGCCTAAAATCATGAATCTTACACTAAATTCACTAGCGGTTGCATTACCAGGTGGATTGCATTACTAGGTGAGAAGGAGTA
>JAABUQ010000970.1_pt1 | contig 64769 bp, 50 predicted proteins | sample 5560001 | NCBI WGS metagenome assembly JAABUQ01 (sample SAMN10711888, study PRJNA513371) | rock metagenome | isolation source: Antarctica rocks | place: Antarctica: Victoria Land, Finger Mt nord | collected 2015-12-18
CTCCCCCTCCCCAGCGCCCCCACCTCCACCGATTCCAACGTCCGCTACGCCGCCTACGCCACCCGCCTGCGCACCATCCTCCTCTCCGCCCACCGCTACGTCGCCTACACCTCCGACGTCGGCGAGTCCTTCCGCCCCATCGCCCACCCCTGGCTCATCAGATCCGCCTACGGCATCTCCTGGGCGTATCTCATCGGCGACGTCGGCAACGAGGGCTACAAAGCCTATTTACACAACCAGAGAGTACGGCACCCTTATACGCCTGGGGTGGTGAGTTCAAGGAGTACGGATGCGAGGGGTGAGAATGATGTGGTGAGGGGGAAGGAGGTGGTGGGGGAGGGGTTGGCATGGGAGCCGAAGAAGGTGCCGATGATTGAGGATTATAGGGCTGTGATGGCGCAGAGGGCGGCTTTTCAGAGTGTGGCGAGTATGGGTCTGCCGGCGTTTACGATCCATAGTATTGTAAGGTATAGTGGGAAGGCGTTGAGGAATGCGAAGAATACGACGATCAGGTCGTGGGGGCCGATTGGGGTATGTTATCTCTCGCTTTCCTGTCCTTGCTTTCCTATCCTCGGTTTCTGCTTATCCTTGTGTGGTTGCATGAATTCACTATGGAGGAATTGGCTGGACGAGTGCTGATCCACGGCAACAGTTGGGTCTCGCCGCTGTGCCATTCCTCCCCTTCATCTTCGATAAGCCAGTTGAGCAGGCGGTGGAGTGGGGCTTCCATAAGGGGTTCGAGACTATTTGGGGACCGGAAGCTGTACGTCAGCGGCCGGTGACTGGACGAATAGAGGAGCTGCAGGCGGAGAGCAAGAAGGCTGCTGGGAAGGAGAAGGAGCTGTGATGGGCGGGAGGCGTTAGGGAAAACGGGATGGACGGGGGAAGTTGGAGGAGCTAAGGGAATCAGGGTGGGTTGGGGGAGTTGAGGGAAAAAGCGCCCAATGGAGGCAGAGCTCCAATGACTGTAAATATCCGGAGGTCTTCTGCAGCGCTTTCCGGTTCGAGGAGACGTACGACACTCTACACTCAGGCTCAATGATATACCCAACTCATGAAGCTACTGTCTTGTTGGACCACTCCATTGACAGAGAACATCGGTATTGGATCCCATGGCATGTTGGAAGGTCGACTTAGATGTGTTTGGCTCCTCCGCTTCAACCGCGAAGGCCTTCGTATATTATTGTTTATTCTTTTCCTTTTGGTTGATTCTCAATTCCACACAAACTCCTCTCCATCCTCCTCCCGAAACCAACAATCCCCAAAAAACAAAATTATCCCCCTTTAGGAGCCAGATCACCCCCCCTTCCCCATCCAGAATCATACATCAACAGTCAATATATCAGCCCCCTCCAACCCACACCAGAAACTCACCGAATACCCTCTCAAACCTCAAAACGACCGTTGACATTTCACAAAGGGGGTTTATGCTACGACTCTGTTTGAAACCTGCGCACGTTATCGGAATCTGGGCGTTTGGTTGAGGTCTGAGGTTGGGATATCTTGGTCATGTGTTATGAGTTGTTGAGCTCTAGGAAGGAGTCTTGAAAGGTGTGCTGGGAGGGGGGGTAATGATTTTGGCCTGTTGCGGAGAGTTCTGCGCTGGTCATTGGGACGAGGGGTGGGAGTGTGTGTTGATGGTGTAGTAGCGTTGGGCTATCAATGGTCAATGTTTGAGTAAAGCAGTTCGCGAGGGAGATGAGAGTGGAGTGGAGTGAAGCGGAGTATCTTGTACGACGGAACTTTTGGGTGCTGGTTTGTTCGGGTTCTAGGGATACTAGATTGATGATGTGTTGGTAATTTGTTCCGAGGGGCTCGGATTGAGCAGAGGTGTCTTCCACAAGGTCTATAATATCCGGTGGCTACTATCTTGAGGTTTTCGGCTTCGGTGGTTGGGTGTGTAATGCTTTGGCACTATGTTAGTAATTTACTACAAAGAAGCAGAGACAGGGAGCGAGACAGGGAGGGAGCCAGACAGGGAGGGAGTCAGACAGGGAGGGAGCGAGACAGGGGGGGGAGCGAGGAGGGCAGAGAGCGAGGCCGTGGGGGAGAACGAGGGGGGGACAAGCAAGAGAGCGACGAGAAGCGAGCGACGAGCAAGAGAGGCATGAGCAAGAGAGGCATGAGCATGAGAGGCATGAGCGAGGGATGAGCAAGAGAAGCATGAGCAAGAGAGGCATGAGCATGAGAGGCATGAGCAAGAGAGGCATGAGCATGAGAGGCATGAGCAAGAGAGGGATGTGAAGACAGGCACGGTGGAAGACAGGCACGGTGGAAGACAGGCACGGTGGAAGACAGGCACAATGCATCCCCGACCGCCACGCCAGATCAGCCAGCGTGCATGCAGTAAGCCGGGAAGCGCTGCAATTGGCGGGCGAGCAACGCCTCCACCCTTCCCCTTTGCATGACAACGAAGCGAGCGAATAAGCAAGTTGCAATGCTGCCAGGTCGTCGAAACTCCGTACTCGAGAAGTAGGACGACCAATGGCTAATCTTCCGCTGCATTTTGTTGTGCGCATGCCAAGCACCTGAGGGTCCATCAGCCCTACACCATGTGTGGGATTATTGATTATGGACGAGCGCTCTGCGTATCTAAGTTTCTCGGAACACAATGTAACTCTCCATGGAGGCAATTCGACCGCCCAGTTGCTTCTGCTCTGCAAACGTGCAGTGGAGCCCTGGCTGCGTTTGTCGATCTTGTGTCACAATCTGGATACCAGACCATCGTTAGACCAACCGACCCCTGGCAACGAATCATTTGACACCTCTTGTATGTCTGATAGCCCTGCTAGTCCTGTCGCCTTCAGGAAGATGTCGCGGTCAGCATACTCGTGTCGAAGACCGGTGATACCGGAAGCCATGTCGAAGCCAGCAGAGCTTTTCACATAAGTAGCAGCCTCTTCCCCGCTGGAGTTCTAGTTTTCACATCACCAGTACTCCTCCTTACCATCTTAGACACAATTTCCAAAATGAGCAAGGCAACATCTCCTTCAATGCAAGGCTCCAATGAGTCAAACAAGACTCCTGGTCAGTACCAGGTCTTGCAATCATGTCTTCAATCTTAACAGTAGTACAGACCGCTTCGACTACTACAAGGTCGGAGAAGGAGCCACAGGCAAGGATAGCAGTGATACAGCCAGAGAAAAGCAGGATGGTCATTCTCAGTAAGTAACGCAAGAAACCCGAGCGCTTCTGTGGTTTAAGAGATCCAATTGACAGCGAGACGCTCAGGACATGCGAAGGAAGAGAAAAGGAATCGAGCTACAAGACATCGGGCAAATCGTCCCGCGCCGAAGCACGCACCGAGAGTGTGATGATGCAAAAGTGGCTCAACGAAGCTCCAGGAGTTCAGCCATTCAGCAGCGTTCGCTACCACGCCAAGAGTGACAAGAAGCCGCAGTAGACTTACTGTATCAGTGCGTAGACATTGTCTGCGGCCTTTGGCAATGAAGCTGGGGCGGGAAGGCCGAACAAAGTCGAGTGACGGCTGGTCCGAAGATTTCCTTTGCAGGCAATTGAGTAGCATATTGCATTCTCGTCATCTAGTCAATGCCAATGAAACGTTAGTGCGATTTTGTTGTAGAATGCTGCCTCGTTTGAGATGTTCTTCTTGCCAATTGTTGAGGTGCATCTTTTCAGCCGTATGGAGGAATGAGTGATCAAGACCTGTCATTCATAACCCAAGGAATCTTGTCTTCATCCCTCGAACACTGATTGTGCGACTCCTTCTTTGGTACCAACCTGTGATTTGCTACAATGCAAGTATGCCCAGCTGCGTGTTGAAATTGTAGCTAGGATCGTTCGCTCAAAGGGGAAGGATTATGAAAGGCTTGCGGGGGTGAGGTATGGCTGGACCGCTGTGGTTTAGCTTCCCCGGCTATTCACTTGGCGGCGCGGCTCGGCGGCCCGAAAGCTTCCGATGTTCGAGCAGCTTCCGGCGTCAGCGACCGACTTACCAAAGCAAGTTCTGTGCTAGTAGGTTTACAAGTCGCCGCAGCCTGCGTATTGGCGTTGCGCAGCCCAGTTCAAAAGCCGCATCGTATCAGCATGGTTTCCTCATCAACGCCCACGCCGCCCGAGCCCTCATCCTTCACCATGATGCCAGACAAAGACCTTGAGACCATCGGCGCCCACTGCCAATACAGCTATTGCAACCAACTCGACTTCCTTCCATTTCGCTGCGAGTCTTGCCGGGGAACCTACTGTCTTGACCATCGCACCGAGACAGCTCACAAATGCGCCCACGCTGGGGAATGGGCTGCTGCCAGGCGAAAAGCGAATGGAGCATCAGCAGCAGCGACGGCCAACAGTGGCCGAACGCTTCAGACCGTGCCGACACAATGCTCGCATCCTGCTTGCCAGACTCAGATTAATACACATAACTCTGTGGGTGTGGGCTGCCCGAGCTGCAATAGGGAATACTGCCTCAAGCACCGACTGAAGGAAGACCACTCATGCGCCACACTGCCACCCATCGGCGCTCGTCAGATATCGATGGCGAATGCGCAAGCGCAGAGTGTGGAGAAGGCCAAATCAGCACTTGCGCGACTGCGGGTCTGGGGTAAAGAAAAGCAGGCTGCCATCACTCCTAAACCAAAGCCGTCAACAGCTGCAAGCCGAATGGTTGCGTTGAACAATCTGAAGAAAACGGCAAAAGGCGATGAGAAGGTCCCGCTGGAGAAGAGGGTCTACCTATATGTGGAAGCTGAGGCAAGTACGACGACTTCGAAGCTGCCCAAGGGTGAGTTCTGGTACAGCAAAGAGTGGAGCGTCGGCCGGATGCTGGACGCAGCGGCGAAAGGGCTTCAGGTACAGAACAACAACAACAGAGGCGGCGGCGAAGAGGAAAGATTGAGAGTCTTCCATGTCGAGGGTGGAAGACTACTGGACTTTGGCGAGAAGTTGGAGAATGTGGTGGTCAATGGCAATACCGTTGTACTGCTCAGGGGCGTCGGACCATCAACAGCAGATTCGGCAACCTGAGTACGACGTCTTCAGCAGCGTCGTCGTTGTTTGCAAGCATAGCGATGGAGTTAGCTGAAGATATGGGGCATCTTGAACAGGGAGCCGCACGTATGGCTTTATATGTACTGTACTAGGATACCCAGCGTTTCATATATCGCATTGAGTGACTTCTAGATTAAGTAGAATAACAAGGCTGAAAGCGAATCACCTTCCGAACCGATCTTGCCATTAACGGTAATGTGAGAGAGGTGAAAATCGTCGATGAAGTCGGTAGAGAGTTTTCACCTTCAGCTATAACGTCAATGTCAGTCCAAAGATGGCGGTATAGGAGCCCTAAGGTATTCGCGATTGATAATTACGGCGAGTACAAGCGAAGTATCTCGTCTGGGGTCTTCTCCATAGCGTTGTAAAGACTAAGCAGGGTTGTGTATCCCACCTCCACTCTTCCAGCAGTCGTCAGACAGGATGTCGTATCCTTGATCCGCTCCTTAGATCAGATAGCATATACAGCAGAATAGTCCATTACTCCGTTTGACATGCGTACTCCCTTCGAAGATAATTGGTCCAGACTGCACGTACCCCTAGAAAGTCTTTGCGTTACCGGATACCCAGTTCAGTTCGGAAAGCCGTCCTAATGGTCTTTTCATGCCCATGGGTGTTGGGAGATTATACACTGATAGAATTGCGGTATCGTACGCAACCCCCTCTGGTGGGAAAGATTTGTCCATGGATGGATTGACTGTTCGATGAATGAATCAGTCTCCTCTATGGACCTGACTGCTCAGCTTCTGTAGCATTCGCAGGTTCCGATACGTTCCTCAGCTCATATTGGCCGTCTTATCGGGTAATCGCCATGCTCAAAGGCAGCGCCATACTCGCTCTGCGTCATATCCACCTCTTTTGCCCCCATGTCGAGTAGCATCCTCACAACACGATCTTGACCATACATCAAAGCTCGAAGCATCGGACTGTCTCGGTCTTCCCGACCGTCAACATTGACCCCAAGCCCCACCAACAGCCCGACGATATCCTCATGACCATATTCGGCCGCAAGCCACAAAGCAGTGTCACCGCGATGAGAATCTTTAAGGTCAAAACCCTTCTCCAAACATAGTCGCACGATTCTCGATTCTCCGTTCTTCGCCGCTCGTTCGAGAACACAGTAATCCGGTCATGCAGCATGGATGTCGGCTCTAAACTCCAGTAACGTCCGCACAGCTTCCTCATGGCCGTTCTTTGCAGCCAAGTATACTGGATCGCCCCATCTTCCCTCGTAGTATCTCACACCCCGATTCAGAAGCAAACGTATGACGCGCGCATGGCCGCCTTGGGCAGCTTTGTGCAAGGAGTTGAGACCTGCGTGGTCAAAGGAGTTGACGTCGGCACCACTGTCCAGAAGAAGGCGAACCATGTCGGGATAGCCGCAAGCCGAAGCTTCCCACAGCGCTGCATTCATCATGTTCACTATGCCACTCTCTGCGATACTTCCCGAGAGCATCCTGACCAACTCGACGTGACCATTCCGTGCCGCCGCTAGCAGCGCAGACCTGAGTTTCATGGGCGAGAACCAGTGTTTATGTCGAGACATCAGCAGACTTTGAACAACCGTGCTTTGGCCCTTCTCGCAGGCTGCATCTAGCGATACTTTGACCACGTCTGTCCTGTATGCAGCATCCTCAACTTTGGTGGTGTGCGTCAGAAGGATTGAGACCATATCATCCCTACCAGCTCTGGCTGCATTCTGTAGAGCGTAGCCGAAATAGTCGCTTTTCATGTCTGGAGTTGCGCCTTTGAGAAGTAAGCTTCGCAGACCTGATATGTCGCCCACTGCCGCGGCGGCGGCGAGGATATCCCTGGCAGGATCAAAGTCTTTGATGAGTGTACCATGAGCCGACATTGAGGACAAATACGGTGCTATTTCGCGGCAAGTCATATTGTGTGCTACTGTAGAGCACAAGGCGTGGACATACTGGAGCCGTAGGTGCTCCGCCTTCTCAATTCCATCCGAGAGCAAGCGAACAGCGAGCTTTACGGTTTTAGTCAGCATATTCTCACCGAAGATGTGCGGTCTGGCGATCATCGTGTGCAGGCGCATAGTCATGCATTGTGGACTCATCGAAAAGCACCGGAATCCTTCTTGAAAATTGAACTGGCGAGATCCAAAAATTGCGCGAGTGGTCTCGACATCGAATGACCCTTGACACAGACAGTTTAGTATTGGCATCGCAAAATCAGTGGAGTACGTAGATACTCACTGCAAACCAGCCGGAGTCTAACGGCTTTGAATAGTCCGGCGTTGACAACCATGTGCTCGATGATGCATTGAAAGGCGGGGACCGGGATGTCTAATAGATGCATGATTGGCGAACCGACAAGCAAGACTCTAAGTTGGTGCGTCCATGAAGATGATGATAGTAGAACAATGGGAAAATCTGAACAACCTTTGGAGGTAAAACGTGAAAATGCACAGCCTCACCTATCGACGTGCAAGTGAATTCAGCCTTGCTGCTGTAGAACCTCGCTCGAGAGTGTGCCTGTCATCAATGTGCGCGATGAACCATTTTTTCTGTTAGAGTTGTTACGTGATTGATAAACTCAAACGCTCATCTTCATACTGATGCTGGGATGCGGTTTATAGTCTTTGATCTCGAACTCCTCGGGCTTCCATCCATCAATGTCGCACCCCCTAGGCTTCCCTATGTTCAGCTCCGGGAATGATCTCGGCTCTCTCTCAAGCTGGATCTTCAATGCCTCTATATGGTCCAAGTAGACATGAGCATCGCCCAAAGTATGGATAAACGTCCCCGGTATTAGATCGCAGACATGCGCGAGCATATGTGTCAGTAGAGCGTAGGAAGCGATATTGAAAGGTACACCCAAACCCATATCGCACGAGCGTTGATATAATTGGCATGAGAGAACACCACGGGGTTTATTAGTCTCCTTGCCATTGACTCGTGCTATGTCGGTAGAAGAACGAGGAAACGAAACATAGAATTGAGCGAACATGTGGCAAGGCGGCAGCGCCATTTCCTTCAGATCCGCTGGGTTCCATGCGCTAAGGATGATTCGGCGATCGTAAGGCTTGTTCTTCACTTTATCGATGACTTCTGCCAGTTGGTCCACGCCTTTGCCAGTATAGTCGGTCTTCGCATCCACGTACTCGGCGCCAAAATGTCTCCATTGGAAGCCATATACTGGTCCCAGATCGCCTACGTCTCGATGCGAGAGACCAACACTATCGAGATACTCGCGACTGCCGTTGCCATCCCAGATCTTTACGCCCGCTTCGGAAAGCGGTAATGATGATGTCGAGCCAGCGATGAACCAGAACAATTCGGCAATAACGGCACGGAGGAATACGCGCTTGGTGGTGAGGAGAGGAAGGATGGGCACTGGAGGCTCGGAAGGGTTTTCGGAGGGACGAGAGAGGGAGAAGCGGAGCGCTGGGGGAGCGAAGATTGACAAAGTACCTGTACCTGTCCTGTGACGTGATATTAAATTAGCAGCGCCTTCTATTGGCATTGAAGAAAGTACCTGTCAGGTCTGTGCTCTCCCTCGGCAAGTATCCTACGTATCAGGTCGAGATATTGATATTCCTCGTGGGCGCCGCTGGGCGCCGGAGTTTTATGCGATGATGTGGCATTGGCGTCCATCTTCATGCCATCAATGCCATTCAATGTCTCTTGTGCCATCCAAATTATTATTTGCAGAAATGTCCACCATGCTGAAGAGCGAACGAAGAAGCGATTATATTGCGTGTCGCGTCGCCAAACCGCGTATAGTGCATCACGTGACTTCGCGTTTTGGTGCTGTGATAAACATTGACAACGTATAATGATTTTAAGAGTACCTTTTGATCTAATTTAGTCGGGGCGAAGATGCCGAAAATACTGGTGAGACGGGACCATGGTTTCGATTTGCAGATCAGGTATAGATTAAAGTTTGTATTGGCCCCTTACGGAGCAGATGTTGCTATTTAGAATGGCAGAATTACTGAAAACTACGACAACAAAGCTCAGTGGCTTGAATAAACCAATGAAATGTATGGCCACCTATGTGCTCAAGAATATGCGGTAAATGAAAGAAATTCACGTCATATGTATGGCAGCCACCCCTCTAGACCATGCCCCACAGCGGGCGAGGTAGGCCACCGGACAACGAAGCAGTCCGATCAGTAGACTTCCTCTCCTGGATGCCTACGTATGCTTCTCGTCGCGCTGGGTCGCCGACAGTGACTGACCAAGTACGGAGACCATAGTAGGTAGCAATGTTATGAACAAGCCAGCGTCTGAGATCGCGTTAGCAAAGCGCTTGACAATCGAGACGTCTGAAATACCCAAAACTTGCTCCGTGGTCGTCGGCTGGACTGTCAAAGACCAGTTGATCTTTTGGCACCTCAGGACCTTTAGCTTTCTTGGAGCTTGGTGAAGGCGGAATGTCACTCATGTGTCCGTTTCTGCCAACAAAGACGATTTCCTCGTCCTCTGAGTCAACCAAATGTGGTTCCTCGGGCTCGGCTGCCTTTGCCTTTTCTTCCCAAGTCTGCACGAACTTCCTTACTTGCTCTTCGAGATCATGCAGGAGGCCTTTCGCAGCTTTGGCCTTCTTAAGCTTCCCCTTGAGCTCCCTTGTGATGTTACCAGCGTTCCGGTCCTCTACCCTTGTGTCATTTTTGGCAATCCCCCGCTTCTTTTTCTCGTCCATAGCCTTTGCGGCGACTTTCATGTCCCACAGTGGGGCCAGATAGTATGGGACAGCGTGCCTGGGGTACGTCGGATGCACTTCCCAGTCAATGGGCAAGGGCGGCTGCGCCCAGGGGTTGTTGAAAAGGCGATCTGATGACGCGGACAAAGTCAATATCCCGTGTTAATAGCGACAAGCTTCGTGTCTACCAACCGTTTTCCCATCTGCGGCGCTGACGACTGCCCTCTTTCCCCTTCAGCAAGGCCTCTCGACGCTTCATGCTATCTCGGCGGATCGGCTCGCGCCGAGCTCGATGAGCGGAGTCAGGCTTGCTCTCATCTTGACCCTTGGCGGTGGTAGGTGCCGCTTTAGGCTCCGGATGCTCGTCTAATGGGATTGTCAGAGACTCTGATGTACCCCGGCCGACTTGTGACGATGATATTGTAACGGCGCTCAGAGACCGAGTGGCTTGTTCGGTCCATGCCTCGATGTTCGGTGGCTCGGCAGCGGCATTGTTCTGCACGTAGGAGCTGACTTTGGGGTAGATTGCCATTTCGTTTGTCTGGATTAGCGGGATATCGACCAGAAACCGAGGCCAGAGAGGGGGTAACAGCAGCCTGGAATCGGAGTGACGAGAGATATAGGGACAAGGGCGAGTAGGGACAGAATCGGTCGGCGACTACCCAGAGCTCGAAGAGTCACAGCACTGAACAGTCAAAGGGGCTCGGGAATGGAATGATGGAGTCATGATCAAAGCGCGACCGAAGCCGGGATCTGGCCAATCAAAGATGCTAAATTTAGCTCGTGGAAGATTAGGGAGCACACTAACGATAAGAAGGCATTGGCTTCACCGATGATCGATACCTGACTTTGGATTTCTTGTATCGATTGTATCCCCGTGCAATATGCCGGGTAAAGATAGTATCGTGACATTTGCAAAAGTAGGGACGGGCTGTCTAAATGGTAGTCTTGCAAAATCGCCAGAACGAGGCCGCGGATTGGTTTCTACGGAATGCTCCTAAGGCCACTGAGTAGCGTAGGAGACAGACCGAACTGGAATTGAATACTGCAGAGCAGTACGAGCAGGTCATCCGCGCTTTCACTGATCGCACTAATGATATAGTCGAGAGAGAACCCCACTACAGAGATGGGTTTTCAGAGCACGAACTTATCGACTTGGCGGAAAGATTCGCCTTGCTCACCAGAAATTCCTTTACCAACGTCATGGACGGTAAAGATAGTAAAAGTAAGCTGAACTTTAGTGGGGATCTGATCTTCGCGTTTGTGGAAAAGGGTGAGCAAGACTGCAAATATCGGGATACGACAAAGTAAGGATGTTTCATTTTCTTGGAAACGCGAGGATATTGGAAGCAAGATAATGAAAGGTTTGATCTATGTACAACTACTGCAAAACTCCGAATCAGATCCCTCGTTTTTCCTTCCGGATCTACGAAGCCATTCCGGGAGAGAGCTCTACGTAGTCTTCTATCCCATGGCATCCTTGTGTTCAGAACAGCGTGTGCAGCCAAAAGCGTCATACTTCAACCTGCTTGCGAACTTCCAGAGGCACCGCCATTATTGCTCTTGCTAGCCTCAATAGCCTGCATTTCCCGGACCTTCTGCGCCATCACGATGGGTGTTGCAGCCGCGAACAGCGCTTTCAGTGGAGGTGCGATCTTGAAGGTACGCTTGATCTTTGCATGCGCTCGGAGTAAGAGTATACTTTGTCCTCCAAGCTCGAAGAAATTGGCGGTCGGTGCGATCTCTCGATCTTTGGGGAGCTTCAGCACATCTTTGAAGAGTTCGATGACTTACTCGAGGATTTTGTCTTTGTCGTTATCCTCAGTCGATGATGTTCCAAGAAAGGTGGCAGAAGGGTAAGTCAACTGTGTGTCCATGTCCAGCAGGGCCTTCCGGTTCACTTTCCCGCCAATTGTGACGGGCAAGCTGTTGAGGAACTGGTAGCCGCTTGGGAGCATGTAGTAATTCAGATGCTTGCCAAGTCTCTCATGCAGCGCGGCGACGAGCGTGTGCTTTTCGACTTCTTCCAGGACTTGGTTGTAGACGAGGAACGCAACCAGTTGACGATCGTCGGTCAAGTCGGTCCCCTCAGCTCTGGGTTTTGCAACCACGCAAAGGTCTACAAGTCTTCGCTTGTCAATGTGCGAGGACGCGAGGTGGATCCCATGCTCGATCTCGCCCAGGTCGATGCGGAACCCGCGAAGCTTGATCTGCCTGTCGCCAGCAATACGGCCATGGAATTCCAATTGACCATCGGGCCTGAAACGGCCTCGATCACCGGTTCGGAAGAAGCGTGTCCATCCCCGTGTGACATCAGTCTCCGAAGCGAAAGCATCATTGACAAAGGAGTGCTCGTTAGCTTCAGGTCGTTTCAGGTAGCCGGCGCCTACTTGTGCTCCCCCTACACAAAGTTCGCCCACAACGCTCGACGGCAGAGGCTTCGTGTTGGAGTCCAGAACATAGTGGCGGCAATTGGCGAGCGGAAACCCGATTGGAATGGCCGTAGTGCCATCGCTCGGTGGGTCGACCTTGTGAATAGATGTTTGAACCACCAGCTCGCTCGGGCTCCAGGTGTTGTAAGCAGTGGCGGGAGTTTTCAAGCCGTAGAATGCTTTGACCAGACGAACAGGTAGCGTCTCGCCAGCAAAGAAAGCTATCCGGTACTTATGGCATTCGCTAAAGTCTTCCGAGGCACCTTCGATTAGGAGAGCAAATTGAGTCGGCGTATAATAAGTGACGCTGATTTCTGCATCGCGCATGAACTTGGCTAATGCACCTGGAGCCCTTCTGACGTCGGACGAAGCCACGCAAACAGAAGCGCCACTCGTCAGAGCGGAGAAAATTTGCACAATTGACAAATCAAAGCAAATGGAGGACTGATGGAGGAACTTGTCTGCAGGAGAGAAGTGAAAGTCATGATGGAGGGTGCTCAGCATCTGCTGAGTGTTCGCATGAGTCAATGCAACGCCCTTTGGAGTTCCCGTGCTCCCCTATATTGTAAATATTAGCGGAGTCGTGTAATGTGGACTGAGGTAGCTCACAGAGGTGTACACGAGGTAGAAGGGATCGTTGGGAGAAATCTCAACGGGACCCAATGGCTCCTCGCATGACTTTGCGGCTGCAATAGGAGTCAAATGAGGCTCCCGATCGATGGCCTTTGCGATAGAAAGTCCCATCTCCGACAGACCCTCCCCGACGAGTATGACACGAGCAGAAGCATCGGATGCCATGAAGGTCAACCGATCGACAGCAAAGTCCGGATCCATAGGTAAGTAGCCACAGCCAGCGATCAGTGTGCCTAGGATCGCAGCGATTGCATCAAGGCCAGGCTTTGCCAGAACACCCACAATATCACCAGACGACGTGCCAGATTGTTGTATAGAGGCGGCAACCTTTTGCGACTGGCTTACAAGGTCTCCGTATGATAGTTTGAAACCTTCAGAGTCTTGGATAGCCGTAGCTTGAGGTGCTTGCAGGGCTTTCTCGAAGATCTTGGCCGGGACTGATGCTTCGTTCCAGGTGTTCGGTGTGAAGCCCATGTTCCAGAATTTGGTCTTGAGATGTTCGATCTCTTTAGGACCGCACATCTCGACTTCCGAAATCGGCTGGCGATGATCTTTGATCACGCTGGTAAAGAAGTGCATGAAGTTGTCAAAGAATAGCTCCATTTCCTCGGCGCCATAGAGTGTCGAGGAATATTCCAGACGAAGATCAAGGCCAGTGTCCAGATCCTCCAGCGCTTCCAGCTGCATCTCACTGGCAGTGGGAATGTCTTCATTCGTGATCTCAGTGACCTCGAAGTCTTGTGTCTTGAATTTGGGCATCTTGCCATGTGATTGATAGTTGAGCACAACCTGACCTAGCGGGAAATGGCTTGTCGTTTTCTCCACACCGACTGCGTCCACAATTGCATCAAAGGGTACGGTGCTATGTTGAGTGGCTTCGAGCGCAGAAGCCTTCGTATACTCCAGGAGGTGATCGAAACCTGCGTCGCATCCTTTAGTAAATCGAATTGGAATCAGATTCACGAAAAAACCGATGGTGTCTTCTAGGTCGGGATGCGGACGGCTGCCATCCACCATGTGGATTGTTAAGTCTTCTTCCATAGTATAGCGATAATGGAAAGACCTCAAGGCTGCTAAGAGGAATTGGAATGGCGTTGTTCCAGTGTGAGCGCAGATACGCTTCATCCGATTGAGCATTGGCAGTTCAAGCGTCGCATTAAGGATCGATCTCATGGTATCCATGTGCTCTGGTCGCGTTGATTTCACAAAAGGTAGCAGCTGGCTTACGACGGGGGTATCACGCAACTTCTCCTTCCAGAAGTCCATGCTTGCCTGTAGTTCCGGAGAGCTGAGGCGGTCCTCATGCCAAATCGTGAAGTCAATGTAAGAAGCCTTCGGCGGTGTCACCGTTGCCAAAGCTTTCTTGTTGCGGATAGCCTCATAGAGAGCCGTGACTTGTTGGAACATAGACTTCGAGCTTCCCCTGTCAATCGAGATGTGGTGATAGATCATGACTAGGACGAAGCGTTCTTCTTCCACCCTGATCAAAGCCATTCGCATGACCTCGCCCTTCTCTATGTCAAGCTCTTGGTGTTTGAGCTCAGTAACGACATCGGCCACGGATTTGGACCCAAGATCCACCTGAATCAAATGTGAGTCACAGTCATCTATCGGTTTCTGCTCCGAGAAGTCTTCGCCTTCAAAGAAAGACATGCGAAGACTTTCGTTACGCTGCTTCATCTCCGCGACTGATGCCTTCAATGCTGCAATGTCAATCTTACCCTTCAGGTGACATAGCACGGGTACATTGAGCGCTGACTTGTCCTCGAGGAGATTATGCTGGAACCACATCCGTCTTTCAAAAGTCGACATGGGTATATGGCTCGGCCGCTGAACATGCGCAAATTCCTCGGACACTACATCGGCGGTTGCTTGATCTGCTTGGTCTGCGCCGATTTTGTCGGCGGTCGTGATCGACTGAGCGCCTGAATCGTCGGATCCGGCATCGGCATCAAATTTGATCAATGCTGCTGCTTTCGTGACCAATTCAGTGATGGACTTGGCTCCAAGCACATCAAAGATCTGAACATCCACGTTGATGCTTTTCATGAACCATTTGCGGAATTCAATGGCAACGATAGAGTCCAGGCCATACGCAGCAAGCGGATTGACAGGCTGAACAGCATCTGTAGCAACACCCAACACGGCAGAAACCTTCTCGATGAATGCGGTAGTCAGGATTGGGACACGGTCTTCGAGTGTGGAAGCATCGCGAAGTGAGCCCATCAATGGCTTTCCCACGGTGGCTTTTGCTGCCTCCCCATCAAGATCGAGATTAGCATAAAGATTCCGGAGTAGGGGCTTAGGACACCAGTAAAGGTCCTTGCGCGTCATGTTGATACCAGTGATGGTTTGGTGCTCGTCAATACCCGGCGTAGGCTGCACGTGTCCGTCTTGTGCGGTAACAGCTTCCTCTAGCTGGTAGAGCAATTCTTCCTCATGCACAGCATCATAACCGATGCGTTTCATTATCCTTTCCAGGGCAACATTCTCGGCAACAGCACCAACACCAACAACCATGCCGACATTCATGGTCGTTCCTTTAAGACCCAAGGAACGGCGATGGCTCATCAACGCGTCCAAATACGTGTTCGCGGCGGAGTAATTGGCTTGTGCCATCGCTCCAACAACAGCAGAGGCCGAGGAGAAGCATACGAAGAAGTCAAGCTCAGACGTCAGAGTAGCCTGGTGTAGATTGCGAGTTCCCTGCACCTTCGGTCGGACCGATGTTTGCCATTGCTCGTAGGTCATCTTGTTGAATGGTGTATCCTGAAGGACCATTGCAGCCTGGAAGACACCACCAAGACGAGGACCTATATCGTCTGTGCATGCCTTGACAGCCACGTAGTCTGTGACATCTGCTCTATAGATGGAAACATGCACGTCACGAGTCTCAAGCCAAGTCTTCGTAGCCAAGGCTTCAGGGCGACTGGCTCCCGACCTCGACATGAATGCCAGGTTGCGAGCGCCTTTGCGAACCATCCATTCAGCCAGTGTTCGACCAAGTCCACCAAGACCACCGACTAAAAGGTACATTTTATCGGGGCTGAACAGTGCGGTGTTGCGATAGACTGTGGTGAGGACGTTGACCATCTGGTCTGGCTGGGCGACTAGGACGACTTTCCCGAGGTGCTTCCCCATCTGCAACAGCCTGAATGCTTTTTGGGCTTCGGAGTAGGGCAGTTCAACCACACTTTCCGGAACTTTGATTGCGTCTGTTTCGATGAGCTTACAACATTCTTTGAAGACACGAGCTCCAAGAGGGCGGTTGTGCTCAAAGACAGTGATCATGTCAACGGAGGCGAACGAAATGTTCTTACGGAAGGGATCCATGTCGATCTTCGCATTCTCGTGAATATCTCGCTTTCCGATTTCGATGAAGCGTCCAAATCGGGCAATGCAGCCCCAAGTGGCATGAAGTAGTTCGCCTGCAAGACTGTTAAGGGCAGCGTCAACGCCCTTGCCACGAGTCAACTTCATGACTCCTTCTACGAAAGAAGTATCTCGAGAGGACAAGATCTGGTCGTCGTTGAGACCAAAGTGGTTTTTAAGAAAGTCGCGCTTGGTCTGAGAGCCGACTGTTGCAATGACATTGGCCCCCAGCATAAGAGCTACCTGGATGGCCATCTGCCCGACACCCCCAGCAGCTGAGTGTATCAAGACTGTTTCTCCCGGTTGTAGTCTTGCAGCGTCTAACAGTGAGTAGTACGCAGTAGTCAAGACCAGAGGAAAAGCAGTGGCAGTGCCGAATGGCATATCTTTCAGTTTATGGCAGAATACTGCAGGGTTCCGAACAATTGAGCTGTGTGCGCCCTGTCCAGGGCGCCATGCGACTACCCGGTCCCCGGCTTGGAATGAGGTAGGATCCACGAATCGGCCAACGTGACGGACGATACCTGCACACTCATCACCTAACTTGTAGTCGTCGATGATGCCTAGTGAGGCGGCAATATCACGGAAATTAAGTGCTGATGCCCTGACTTCGATCTCGATGTCATCATCACCTAAGGCGCCGTCAAGAATATCCTCATCGTCAGCGAAAGCCAGCGAGTCAAGAAGTCCGACTTTTCCAATCTTGAGGGTAAGACGCCGACTTTGCTGAAAAGGCTCCAGCTTCTGTTCACCGCGGGCGTTGAATGGTAGTTTGGCGTTGCGGGAATCATCTTGCTCGACCTTAGGAATAAGCAGTGTGCCATCTCGATCAGCAAATTCGTCCTCTGTGAGCTGGCGATCCAGTACCCTCAGCGCGCAGGTCGATACTCTGGAAGGATTGGACGAGACGGCAACATCCAAGGTCACGAGTCTGAGTTGCTCGTTCTCACTGCGTGCAACTCTGGCCAAGCCAAGGATGATAGCCTGCTGAGGATTCTGGGACTCCTTGCTCGCGCCACGTGTTGCCCAGACCATGTTGGTACAACTCCCTGTGAGCAGTCGCTGCACGGCTTCATAATGCCCCAAGCTATCAACAGCAGCATCGAAGAAGAGATCGTTGTCTAGACTGGCCAGGATAACGACATTATCTGCCAATTGAGAATCCGTTGAGTCAGAGAGGTCAAGCAGCGTCACCCTGGAAACCTGGCCTCCATACTGCTTTTCTATCGTTGATGCTATGCTTTCAGTGTCCTCGGAAATGACAGTGGGCATGACCAGCGAGAGAGGTTCGCCGGAGGTGGTAGCTATACTCTTTTGCCAGACGCTGATCTTTCCACTCTGGAATACAGGAGATAAACCTTGGTGATCAAAGTCAACGCCGTCACTGATGACAAAACCCGTCGATTTGAGCGGAGTTATGTCCATTCTCGTAGGCTCGTCGAGGATGATAACATCGAATTGATCCGCTTGGGGTTCGTCGGTGTTTATGCGGCCGACGAATTCGTCTTTGAGAGTCTCCCACGCTTGCGAAACTTCTTCCGAGGTAGTATATGGACGACTGACCCAGTCCTTCTCAATGCTATCCCAAGCTTCGTATGTGCCCTTTGAATATGAATACGGGGTCAAGCTTTGGAAACGACGATGTTGGCCAAGGCGGCCACCAAGACGATCGAGGACTTGCTTAACGGACTCTGGGTCTGATGAGAGATGCAAGATTCTAGAGTCAGGGACTTGATGGGCAAAGCAGTCGATGACTTGTCCCACGTTCTCGAATATAGGTGGTTGGAGGCTCCCATTCAAGCAGGAGAAAGCAGGTCGCCACCTGGTGCGGAAGAAGAGGGTTCGTTCCGGAGAGTCGGCCGCCATATCCCCTCCTAGTGCTGTGAATTCAACGCCCTGCATCTCGACCATGAGCTGGCTACAATCATCTGATTGAATTGAGATGTCGCTCTTTGCCATGCGAGGTCCTGGTAGCTTGGTGTCGGAGCTGACCCAGAATCTCTGCTGAACTTCTGATGTCATCATACCTCGGAAAAGCCCGGAGACTTCCATGGATTTCATGAATGTTGGCACGAAAGGCTCTCCCAGACTCCTGCCCATTTGTGACTCGGCAGCCGCGAACACCGCATGGAAGGAAGCATCCAAGAACGTTGGGTGTACCATACAGAGGTCGCTGGCTGGGGCCGAAGTAGGATCTGGGCGGAATGCAAGGGGAGCCATGGCAAAGCCTGGGCCACTCTCAACGTTACCCGAAAGAAGCATGAAATCTTCTCCATATTGAAGGCCCATAGAATGAAGATGCTCATAGTACTTCTGTACTGTTGTAGTCCTGTTGGACTTCTTTTGGAGTTCGGAAAGCGTAGGGCGTACTTCAGTGCTCTCAATGGACGCTGGGGTGCCTTCTTCGACCTCGACCAGCCCGTGGCAATGTTCATCACACCTCTCATTAGCATCATAAGAGCTAATGATAAACCTGTATAAAGTATCGGAGGTTCTCTTCGCTGATGCTAGTACCGGCTGAATTTCTAGAAGTACTTCGGTGCCCATATCATCGGTCCTTATAGGCAGAGCAGACTTGAAGGACACGTCCCGAAGCGTGATGTTCTTGATCTTTTGCGGGCATTTGTCCAACCGCGTCACTGCTTCAATAGCCATCGTCAGATACCCCGCGGCAGGGAATATGATTTTACCCTCAATCACATGCTGAGATAGCCAAGGAAGCTCGGCTGGCCGCAGAAAGGTTCGCCATCTTGGATGATTTTGCACCGAGTCCGATACGGGTACACCCAGAATGACATGCCTTCCCTCGCGTAGTCGATTGTTCTTGATGACACGCGTCTCCGCCCAGTATTTAGCATGATCCCAGGCATAGCTCGGCAGCTTTACTTTAGGACCAGTCGTAGCTTTTCTTGTTGATCCATTGTGGTCGATGAACAAGTTGCTGTTGGCAGTAGCCAAGTCAACTGGGTATCCAAGTGCGAAGAGCTGACCGGCACACGAAAGAAGGCTGCTAAAGTCTGGGACGCCACGACTCAAGGAAGCGACGTAAGGGATGTCAAGCTTCAATGACTTCATGACTTCTTTGGCAGGTCCTTTCAACGCCGGATGAGGACCAACTTCGAGGAGCAAGTCAACATTCTGCTCCTCTTGCTCGTTCAACAACAAGTTTGTCAAAGCGTCGGCAAACCTTACTTGCCCAGTGAGGTTCGAAGTCCAGTATTTTGCCGTCATCTTGCTAGGCTCAGCATTCCGAGCTGTGACGCTAGAGGACATTTGACATGTCGCGGACTGAGGACGAATCTTGTTAAGAAGCTGCTCCAGAACAGGGCCGAAGGGAGCTATATGATGAGAGTGATACGCCTTGTCGACTTGCAATTGCCGGGCGAATACATTCCTCTTGGTAAGGACTTCCTTGAGCTCGATTATAGCGGGCAAGTCGCCGGAAAGCGTCAGACTGGTTGGGCTGTTGACAGCAGCGAGTGCGATGCGGCCCTTGTAAGGCTGAAGCTCGAAGACGGCTTCTGCCTCGGTCATCTGTACCGCCAGCATGGAGCCAGGCACTTTGACGGCATTGTCGACTTCCATTGAAAGAGTGAGTCCTCGATAGTACCCGGCGATGATGGCATCATCGAATGAGAGAATGCCAGCGGCGTAAGCGGCCCCCATCTCGCCGGCAGAATGACCCACAGTGACGGAGGGCTTGATGCCCCACTGAGCGAGCAAGTCGACAAGGGCAATTTGGACGGCCGTGCAAAGAGGCTGCGAAAATGCACTTTGCGTAACACGAGATGTCTCTTTAGTCTTCAGAAGTTCGCCAACGCAGGACCAGGAGGGTCCGTCGGGAAGAGAGTGAAGAACGGTATCGCATCTCTCAAGCGTCTGCCTGAAAAATGGGGACTGCTCGATGAGCTGCCGTCCCATTGCAAAAGACTGTGCTCCTTGACCTGTAAAGACGAAGCCAAGTCTAAGCCGAGACTTGTCAGATCTTGTCCAAGTCACGGACTGGGTCAAGGCTGATGTAGTATCAGCCAGATCCTTTTCAACAAGGAACGATCGAAATCGATGGAGGGACCGTCCTTGGTCGCTGAGGCTGCGCGCAAGGGCTGCTGCGGAATGGTCAGGATTTCTCGGAATAAGATCGACAAGTCGAGTCCTGAACAGGTTTCCGGCGTTCTCTGTGTGCGATGTCAATGGAAATAGGTAAGGCCGCTTCTCAGTCATTGCAGAGTGTTCAGGCGATAAAATATCCCCACTCCTCTCAGCAGACCTGGAGTAGCCTTCCAAAATTGCATGGGCATTGGAACCACCGTACCCAAAGGAGTTGATGCTAGCCCGCCGAATTCCATTTGACGTGTTCCAGTCTAAAGCCTTCGTTGGAACATGAATTTTCCAATTTTCGAAGTCAATATTCGGGTTCGGATTGTTGAAAAGCATATTCGGCGGGATCTTGTGGGCTTCCATTGCAAGGACAGTCTTGATTACAGCTGCCAACCCAGACGCCCCCTCCAAATGCCCAATGTTCGTCTTGACCGAGCCCACATGAAGGGGTCCTGGACGGTTTGGCGCAAAAACTGCACCAATGGCACGTGTTTCGCGGGGATCGCCGGCCTGAGTACCAGTGCCGTGTGCTTCAAAGTACTGCGTATCGTTGGTATCGAGGCCAGCATTCTTGTAAGTTCGCCGAATGAGAGCCTCTTGCGCTTTCGAGTTTGGCATCGTGATCCCATCCTTCGCACCATCATGATTGATTGCCGAGCCGCGGATGATGGAACGGATTTTGTTCCCGTGAAATTCTGCGCGTGATTGTCGTTGCAAGACCACGGCGCAGATACCCTCTCCACGAACGTATCCTTTGCCGCTGGCATCAAAAGCTCGGCATCTGCCGTCAGAGGATAGGAAGCCAAAATCGGTCATCGTGATGAACATGTTCGGATCGAAGTGGAGTGAAGACCCGACCACGATGGAAAGATCGGCGTCATCGTCTTGAATTGATTTGTTCCCCATGTGGAAAGAGACCAAAGATGAAGAGCATGCAGTGTCAATGGTGACACTTGCTCCGTGTAGATTGTAAAAGTAGGAGATACGGTTTGCCAAGATGGCATTGCCAGTACCTGTTGCGGTGTACTTGGAGTAATAGCCCAAGTCTTTGTTCACCATGTCTCTGTAGTCATTGGTAAAGCTACCGCAGAAGACTGATGTCTGGGACCCGTTGACATCGTCGAGTGTAATACCAGCTTCAGATACATCAGCACCGCAACAAGGTACAACAATCTCTCGAATACTCACCGTCCTCCAATGCCTCGTACACTACTTCCAGTAGCATTCTCTGCTGGGGGTCCATGGCCTCTGCCTCTTTCCCAGAAATGCGGAAGAATTCCGGATCGAACAAGCTAATGTCCTGATCGAGAAAATATCCTGCAGTGGCATTGGTCTACATCTCGTTAGTAGAATGAACTACGAGGCATAGATAGGGTGACGTACGGTGCTCTTGTTGGCTCCATTGGGGTGATAGAATGCGTCAACATTGAATCGATCCCCTGGGATCTTGCTCTGAAGATCTTTCTGCTCAACAATGTTGTCCCAAAGTTTGCTCGGGTTTTGTGCACCAGGCACGCGACATGCCAAGCCCACAATGGTAGTAGGATCCCTGACGAAGTCGTCCCCATCACTAGATGGATTTGAAGTATCAGAAGTTGCCTCATTGGAGCGAGATGAGGAGCGTGAGTGCTGAGTCGATGAAGATGTTGACTCTGAGAGCTGGGTAGCTCTTCGGTACATGGCGGCCATTTCTTCTTGGTGAGTGGTTCGGAGTTATTGTGGATGCAGCGATGAAATCTTTGAGAAAAGGGGCTAGATTGCTAGCGGTGCAGAGATTGATTGAGATTGACTAAGCTGCTCGACTTGGTGAGGGATAATTTGACTCTCTTAGATAGGGTTTCTTGGCTAGAAAACTGGAACCGCTGGAGAATGAAGACTTTATATAAAAATGTTGTGGCCCTTGGTTCATCCCTCGAAACCCAAGATGACAATTAGGAATAACCAACCCACGCATCGAACATTCTGACTTACCATATTGCCACGGACAAATCTACAAGAGATCAAGAACCGATCTGAAACAAACCCGTCAATGACCTCACGCATGGCATTTAGGGGCCTTGCAACAGCCATGTGCAAATTGAAGGATCCGACGCGGAGAACATTCGTACCTTGCAGCAGCCATGTGCCAGATGCAACAATGTCGGAGATTTCTCGTACTTTGCAGCAGCCATGTGTCAGATGCAACAATGTCGGAGATTTCTCGTGCCTTGCAGTAGCCACAGACCGGATCCAAAGAGAGCAAGCATGACATGATGAACTCCTGCTTTGGGTGTCCACCGAAGACCCACTAAGACCGGAGCAAGAGACTACACTTCCGCTCAGCAAGTTTCAGTATATTGTCCGTCCGCACTCGGCAACCGTTCTGCAAAAGGTGATGCTGGGCTTGCGGGCGAAGAACTGCTGCTTGAGGGCTGAATAATTCGTCAGGCAGCACCTGAAGAAGTGGCTGTGCCCTAGAGTGAGTGAGACGGAATGCTCAATCCAGCTGTTGGTCCCCATGCACGTAGACGCACGATTTGACCAGTGTCACATCTTGCATACTGGGCCTGTCCGTAGCCAGCAGATGGACGGATAGCAATACATTAGACCCATTCAGCAGTCTAACACGGACACGGAAATACCAAGTACACTAGGAGCTTATTTTGTACGCTGCTTTCTAAGCAATCAAATCGAGTAGCAACATGCTCTATTCAAATCGCAAGCGAAAGGATCGAGGGACGAATTCTTTGAAACGCGAGACCAAGATGTAAACAGTAATGGGTGGAAAACTCAGAATTACTGACACGTCATACAGGTGTGTGAAACGGCCGATATTGCTGACGCAGCTTATACGAGATAGAGTATGTCCGGAGCCGGAGGAGGGTGTCGAGAGTGCGAGATGTAGGAATACTGCGATGAAATGCGGAGAACTAAAGAAGTCTGGGGCTGGGGGCGGGCTGATACCTTTATCAAAGTCTCCGTATTGAACTAAAATAGCTCCAACTGTAGTTACCGATCAAGCCGAGGTCCGTTTCCCGCTTTGCGGCCCGTAGACTACTTCAAATCCACAACGTCTCACAAACCATGCCTCGTCCTCCACGTGGGTCCGGAAGGGAAGCCGAGATTAATCAGCCCGTATTCAATCTAGATTTCAGCCCAATGTTTCGCCTACATAGTAAGTATTGGGAAGCGTGCTGAGTGGCGAGTCTTCTGTTCCACGGCTCGATATCTTCTCTACAATTGAACACTGGGGGTAGAACCGAGAGAAGCCTATAGGTAAAACGGGTAGCAAGATCCTAGAGTGAATCTACAAAGCTTCCATTCTGATCGTATCATACATAGAATACTGAGGCCATGATATCATGATGCAAATCTTAAAAGTATTGAATTAGGAACGCCACCCAAATGTAGACACCATAAAATTTTGAATACATTTCATCGAGGACGAAAGGCTGAATCGTCAAAACATGCGCCGCCACCGGTCTTTCCGTGATCATGATAGACTTTGAAGCCCCTGGGTCCTGCTTTATCTTGCACACCAAGATTTGCTGTTGCTGTGAAATCAGTCGCCCTGGGGTCTAGCACATCTGCGGCTCCCCATTCTAGCCCGGATATTGGAGTATTGTAGAAGGACGCATTTGTGTCATAGGCCGCAATGTTTAATGTATTCTGGTCGTAGAGGCTGAATGTGGAAGGTAACATAGGGTTATTAGAGGGAACGCGCGAGGCCAAGGGCGTGGTTGAGGAAGAATTCTCCGTCGGCGAATATGTCAGGCCTGGGATAAAGTCTGACTGCAGAGGCATCGATGGGTTCGTATCCATCGGCAGAGGGTCTTCGGATCCAACTGATGGAAAGTCGAGCGACAAGGCATTATCCGAGCTCTCGTCGTCGAAAGTTTCCATGACTTGCTTTAATTGCTTCTTCACCGCTTTAGTTCTTTTCGATTGGCGCAACTTCTCGTGCTTGGACAAGTCATGCAAGTCTGAACCGAGTCTGGCCAGCTCCTCGTGCTTGCTGAGTAGGAGCCGGCCTTCCGACTCCAGCTTGAATGATGTGGAGCGTGCTTGGATATGGGCGAGGACCCTGCCACAGGTATCTAGAGCCAATGCGAAGACTTCGCCAATGGTAGCGGGAAGAAGTCCCATACCCATACCACCGCAATCAAGTGAATCATCAAGTGCGGGACTCACTCGGAGCAGTGACCTTGCAGAATAGCAGAAATCGTTAATGAGGCCATCGGTGACGACAATGCTGGCACTGGTATCTGGAGTACGGGGAAACAAGAAATGTATGATCATCGTGTGGTAGGCTGATAGCAAGAGGGCTTGGGAAGTTTGGTATCCCGAGTGAGCCTCCAGAAGCTTTAGGGCGCCGACAAGGACATGACGAATGTTGGAGCATACGCCTGAGAGGTCTTGAGAAGGGTGCTGCTGCAGCTTCGAAAGTTGCCGTAGGCGATGGAGTGTATTGGACTGCCAAGAAGATGCGTCAGGCCCGTCTACTGAGCCCTGCTCTTGGGGGGAAAGAGCGTAAATGTGTGCCGTGGTAGAGGCAATATGGCTTATTGGCCAAAGGTCACGTATAGCCTTGGCTTGCTGCCTAAGGGTCGAAATATTGTCAGAAGCCGAATCCAACGCAAAGACTGACGAAGTCGATTCGTTCGAGGGTGGAAAGCGAGCTGACAGGCTCAAGGGTAGGAGGTCTAGGAGTGGGGCATCCATTTGCATGAAAGCCCATAATATGATGGAAAAGGTGAGCCAGCGAACACTTGTCGCTACCTCTGCTTCAACCTCTCCAATATCCATGCCATTTATCTTATTCACTTGGACGTTGGGCATCTCAAGACTAGAGACGATCCTATTGGCATGAAGGAAGTAGCATATGGACCGGCGAGCTCGGGTGGCGCACAGCTCGTACCAACCGAGCAGTGTCAATGCTTGGACAGTTGAAAGTTCGATGCTAGCATTTGGAATGTCAAAGAGTTTGGATTTGGCCCAGTCGAACATATCCTGTCCTTTGGCACGAATCTCCGGCTCTTGCTGGGCAAAGTTGACGTCGGCGAGGATTACAGCAAGGAGGATTTCGTTGTGGGTACCGTCACGATAGCTTCGCAGGAGGAGAGTCTTGGAAAGGATGAAAGCGAGAGGATGATGCGAGAACCAGATGTCAATCATTTGCAGGGTCTGGTAGTTGTTGTACTGATCTGGCGGACTCGGCCCCTTGCCAAGGTCATCGAACATATTGTGGGTAACATCGGCACCCAAGCTCCTTTTGAAGAGCCGCGACTTGCCATGCTCGGGCTGATGAATGCCCAGGTCGCCGAATAGGAGGGTGACCATCTCGACAAAGTCCTCTATAAGAACGGACATTGGCTCCTCGTATGTTATCGTTGGGCGAGGTAGGGTCTCGACTGGTGAGGCAGAAGCCTGGAATTGTCTGTGTTTGCGGCTGAATGCTTTGATTGCATTGGAACAGGAAGTTGTATTGGGGATTCCCTCTTCATTGAAGAGGTGATTGAATGTTTGTTGAAGGTCATTGGCAATCATGTGCGGCTCCGTAGCCTTCAGACTACCCGTCCTGGAATGATTTCTTGATGACGGGCAGGTTTTTGGTTTTTGAGGTGGCCGTTGGACATCGATAGGGATGGGAGAGCGCAAAGCTTCGGTGGATCGCGCACATTGGAGTTCCTTCACCCGAGGTGAAGAAGTGACGCTTTCCGACTTTGGTTGTAGATTCCGCGCGGATGACTTCGATGTGACACCCTTTGGTCGACCCTTTGACCCCTCCCGGCCATACACGCAGTCGATATTTCTTTCGCGGCAGGCACTGCAGATGCTTTGACCCGAACACCGAATCTTCCTCGACCTACAGAACGCACAGCTCCTCCTCATTGTTGGCTGAGGACTGACTTTGATCTGGGAGTCAGTCGGCTGTGATGTTTCTTGGTTGTCGCCTTTAAAGAGCATTGTTATTTCAGGTGCTAAGATATTGAAATTTTTGCAAAAGAGACCCAGCAAAGTACAAGATAGAAGTTTTGGAGTCAGGTGGGAACTCCTTAGGTTACTGTATATATACTCTTCGACCAGAGTAAAAGGGAGGCCCCAATATCCCAGCTGTCGAAAGGATTATGTTGTTTCGAAGACGAGGTTTGATGATCCTCTCACGTTTGCAGGGCTTGCATTCACGGCATAGCCACCTATAATATTAGGCACGGTAGTGAGATCCATAATCTCTGTCATTGCCGTGCCGCTATCAAGCCCCTGTAAGCCGTCACAGGAGATGCACGGGTGGATCGAGTTACATGCGGGGATCTTTGTCGTCCACCTCGAAACAGTGCCAAGGTGCAGCTGTGTATCGGTACCCGATGTGACCTGGGGCCGTGGACCCCTGTAGTGTAACGAAGGATTGCAGGTACAGCTGTCAGATGAGGCTGAGAGCCACGTGCTGTGATCGACTGACCACAGCCATATACACAAAATCATCATGACACGAACGCTGGCAGTCAGAAGCCCAATAGAACGAGTGCTATTCTCAACCATTCGAATAGGAAATGTCGCTTGAATACAAGGCTCGTAGCTCATAGCCGCGAAGAATAAAAATCGCAGTAATCGCGGGTTGGCAGCCTGAATTTCGTCCCTCAACGCCTTGTGTTACCAACCCGGAGGCGTCGAGAGACGAGATTTACCAACCCAGAGGGGTTGAGAGACGGAATTCAGGTTACCAACCCGCGATTACTGCGCAATGCCCAGCTGAGTAACTGCGGGCGCAATAAATACGGAACTTAAGTGTGGGGACTGTGATCCAAGAAGATGGTGTGAAGGATCTTATCTAACCAACTAGAGTCGACTAACACGGGTCATGGTCCAGGCATCTGTCTGGTGTGATCCTTCCTCCTGTAGATCCAAGTTCAGCGTCGTCTAACGCTGCCAGATGGAGACAAGAAATGCAATAATTGTAGCAAGTTCATTTCACCTAGATACGAGGTTGTATTCGGACCAACACGCACCGCGTTTGGAGGTCGGAAGTGGCATGATGACCACTCTTGATAGATGGGCTCGCAGCGGCCCTCGGAGTGGAGAGAATGGATCAATAAGGATGACGGGGGGTTGCGTCAGCCCATAAAACATAGCTGAAAACGGGAAAATCTCACGCCCGTTAGCTGGCCCACGCCCGTTAGCTGGCCCTAGCTCGTTTGAAGCTGCTCGCTCCTCGGGTCCGGATCGATCAGCATTGCATTAGTTTACTTCAGCCGTGCCTCGTGCCACGACCCCCAAGCCAGCATTAGCCATATGCATCCTTACTAAGCGAGGTGTTGAGGGCTTTGCATTCTTGGTAAAGCTAAGCGAGAAGCAAAGTGTGCTGGCAGGCCAAGCAGAGTCAAGAAGACGATGTGAATACATTCAATTCACGGAGGCGTGACCAGGAATTATGGCTGCCAACAATCGATTGTCGGAAATTGATCGACAATAGTACGCGTCTCGCGCGACTATCTCTAGTTCCCGGCCCCCGGGATCCGCACTCGTCAAGGAACCAGCTAAGGGCACACACATGCTCATGAGTCATATGAAACTTTCACCCTCTCCCCCGAGCTCAGCCTTGCTAGGCAGAGATACTTTTTCATCGTCAGAAATAGGTAGCGAATGACTTGATCCTATAGGCTATCAGACCTACACCAACATCAACCCGACACCCACCCATCCTTCGCCACATGTTTAGGTCCACACCATGCAGGCTGACGTGGTCAATAAGAACGGACCCGTCTCCGGGTCTTCGCTGCCCCCGCTCATATCTCGCCTTCTCGGCATGATAGTGGGCCCGGAAACCTTCTGATCGATCAACGCCAAGGATACCAGCATGATACTTCGTTTCGTATCCGACGAGGGAACGAGGAATGACCAAGGGTTTTTATAACTCTGTCCACTTCATTGCCCTGCTACGTTATATACAGAGAAATGCCAACGGTCTAATCGGATCAACATCGGGTATACACTAACAATGAATCTTAGTCTGTAACTCGCCTGCGTGGAACACGAAGTACTGGTAGTTGTTACAGCAACTTTGGCGTAGAACCCCATTCTCGGTGTGGAAACGCATCTTTTCCTTTCCACGACCAATAAAGAAATCCACCTTCATGCCTTCTTATGGCTCCATGTCCTTCAAAACGCATTCTGAGGTGCAATCCTTGCGCTGCCAGACTTAGATCCCTGGGACGAAACAGGCATCTTCTCATCGTTGTATACTGGGCGTACAGCCCTATTAAGGTACTTCCCAGGATAGAAGGCATTCACAGCGATTACAGCGACAACAATCATCCTGGTCGGTTCAAGTCAGCAACTTAAACTTCTCCCATGGGGACATGGAGCCACTTACGCTCCCTCCAATGCAACAAAATCCGTCTGATTTTTCATCAATTTACTACCCCAGCCGCTGGAAAGCTCAATGACACGGTAAATACATCGGATCTGAATAGCCGTGTACGCGAGTCCTAAAGCGCCTAAGCATGCTTTTAGGTACTTGTTGTACTCCAGGATAGCCCGTGCTCTCGCAGAGGCCTCGGGATCTCTGTAGACACGCCATGCATACTCTCCGGCGCAGATGCCGAACAGCGTCAGGCTTCCGACCTGGAAGGCGAGCCCTGCAAGCTGAACATTATCGCCGAGAGCGAGGTTCTTGTTCTTCTGGGCTGCGATGGAAGCAAGACCACCGCCGGCACCTATGAAGACTTAGAAGACACATCATTAATGGGTAAATGTAATTGGCGGCTGACCTTGAAGTGCAAGAGACACAATGTCGCACCCAATGAATATGTATGCGTAATGCTTTGGCGACAGTCGAGAAACTTCAGTTCCAAACAGCAGAACGCTGTCACAATACTATTCAGCACCTCTTCGCTGGTCAGAGTAATGAGGAATGCCACTCACAGTCTTGACAAGCAAATATAGATTGCTGCGGAGAAGAACGCAGGAGCAATTGTGAGGAGGCATATCTGGATGAGAAACCTGCAGTCCTGTAAGCTCTCTAACACGGGACCCTCGAGTGAGTTTGGCATTGGCTAACCCGTTCAGATTGAAAGCATTCGGATGCATCATCAACCTTCCAGCGTATCCCAATACCTCACAAATACATCCCCACCCCATTGCGATTAGCGTCCCCCAAGCTCGATAGTAGATTCCCTGCACACTATGCGCAACCAATGTTAAGCCGAAAATTACTAGCAGCGCAACGTCGGGGCCGAGAGCAGGCGTGTAGCCATAGAACGACTTTGAGACTGGGCACGTGGCATTGATTGAGTGACAACTTTCGCGAGGCAGGAGTTGGGGAAGGCCGGAAAGTGGGGAAATGCCTGACATTTTTGCGATGTTGGTCTTGGAATTGGAATGAGACGAGGAAGTGGACGAAGATGAGATTGAGGATAATAATATTGGAGGTAGGAAGAATAGTGAATAAGCAGGGTAGATATCTAGATTAGCAAAAATTATCGCCAGGTGACCTTTACGTACATGAGTCGCTATGAATCCCACTCGAGCATAGAAAGGCCCAAGAACACTCCGATTCGATTAAAATGCAGGAAAATGTCCGCCTTAGCTCAAATATTCCGCCCACAGACGGACATTTCTCGAGGCGGGCGTTTACCGCGGAATCCCACACGCTAAAGATGCAAAATCTCCGAACAACGAAATATTGTCCCTCGACGCCGAGAACAGACTGCTACGGTGGAAAGACACTAGTATAATCGAGAGGATACACCGACTGTGACAATGGCATCGTTCGCATCCTCCTCAACGCTGAACAGAATATACCCACCCGGGCCCCGCTGCTCTCAGTCCTTGTTTCTGCTTTTTGTGTCCAAGCTTTCCGCATTAGACAATTATCCTTGTCCATTCTTGCAGTCATGGTCATTAGGCCTACGAGCTTCAGGCATAGCTCTATCAGCTCAAAGGACATAAGTTGTCCACAAGCATATAACGTTAATGATGATCTGAGCTTACATGAAGCGAACCCTACCTCACTTGAAGGACATCAATATCATCTTTCAACATCCACAGGAGAAGACTACGCGACGAACAACCAAGATGCGCCTTACAAGCCGGGGAAATGGCTTTATTTGGCTTTCGCAACTCTCGGCGTCCTCACTATCATGGTAGCATTAGATGCGACAGCTCTGTCCGTAGCCCTACCAGTCAGTTCATCCCATAGTCCGACTTGAAAGCTTCCGACCCTGAACAAATCATCAGATTATTGCCAAAGAGCTTCACGGATCTGGACTCGAGGCTTTCTGGGCCGCAACGTCATACCTTCTCGCCTCAACCGTTTTCCAGCCCACAATTGCGGCTCTCTCCAATGCTTTTGGGAGAAAATGGATCACAACTATGGCCGTAGTTTTCTTCCTCCTCGGTATTATTATGAGCGGATTATCAAAGAAATTTGACCTTCTCCTGGCGGGCAGAACAATCCAGGGTATTGGTGGTGGCGGCATCATTGTCCTGACGCAGGTCATCATCTGTGACCTAGTCCCATTACGACTGAGAGGCCAATGGTTCGGTGTGATCAGTGGAATGTACGCAATAGGTTCGGTATCAGGCCCACTTTTGGGCGGTGTGTTTTCGGAGAAAGTTACCTGGGTGAGAATTGGTTCACCCTGTAAATAAAGTGGTTCCAGCTAATTGAAAGAACAGCGCTGGATATTTTGGATCAATCTCCCTTTCATAGGCATGGGTTTGGTTATGATCCCTCTCTTCATCAGGCTTGGAGTGGCCCAAAGCTCTTTCAGCAGCAAACTGGTAAAGATCGACTGGATCGGGTCCGTGATATTCATCGCTTCAACGACTGGCCTCCTCATTCCTTTATCTTGGGGCGGCGTCGCCTATGAATGGGACTCATGGCATACAGTCGCTCCTCTGAGCGCGGGTTTGGGAGGACTCGTAGCTCTCTACTTCTACGAAGAGCGAGTAGCTTCGAACCCCATAATTCGCACAAGCATCTTCAAGAATCGAAATGCGGCAGCTGCCTATCTCAGTGTGGTGATCCACGGCATGGTGGTCGTGGGCTCTCTCTACTACCTGCCCCTCTACTACGAAGCAGTTAAAGGCCTATCGCCAATCCTCTCTGGTGTTGCCCTTTTCCCGGAGACCTTCACCGTGGCTCCCGGCGCTTTCATTGTTGGAACTTTGATTTCAAGGACAGGCCATTATCGCTGGGCAGTCTGGAGCGGCTGGTCAATCACAACGCTGGGTCTCGGTCTTCTATACATGCTCGACGTGGATACATCAACCGTGAAATGGATATTCTTGAATCTTGTTGTTGGACTTGGCCTTGGGTTCAACTACTCTGCCCTTGGTGTTACCCTTCAAGCGGCGACTACGGAAGAAGACATGACCTCCGCAGTCGCGATGTTCACATTCTTCCGGCTCTTGGGACAGGCTTTGGGTGTTGTCATTGGCGGTGTGGTCTTCCAGAATCAAATCAAGTCCAGACTATCCGTGATACCAGCGCTCGCGTCTCTTGCGGATGAGTACTCCAAAGACGGATCAGGATTAGCAGCACTCATCAGGATCTTGCCCGAGAGCCCGACGAAGCCAGCACTGGTGCAGGCTTATGCCGACTCCTGCAAAGACATCTGGGCAGTCTTCTGCGCTATTGCAGGCTTTGCTCTGCTTTCCAGCCTAGTCCTTAAAAGATTGAGTCTTGACCGCCAATTTGTGTCGCCCCAGCAAATTGCCATGGACAAAGAAGATGTCGGACTTATGACTGAGCAAGCTGAGCAGGGTACTAGAGAGCTAAGTGGCCAGGACATTAGAATACCTGACAAGCCAGATGAGGACAGTCCTTCGTCTCTTTGGTATGGAGCAAAGCAGCCAACAGAGAGAAGTGTTTCGTTCGGAGAAAGCGGAATGGCTGGACATAAAGGGGACAGAAGGAGACGGTCTCCATGGCCTCGAATTTCAGCAGTACCCGAGGAATTGAGAGCATCTTCTGAGTACTCGGTGCCTGTTGATGTCCCAGAAAAGGCTTGTTCTCGCGCATCCGAAGTAATAGAGGAGGCATACGACGACACGCAAACACCACAGCTAGACCGTCCGACTTCGACGCTGCAACTACCCAACATCCGTTCCCAGCCATCATTGACGGAGATGATGCAAGGTCCGTTTGAACACGTGATGGGGCGGATAGGGAGTAGGGAGGCAAGAGTCAGAAATTCAACTGTAAGGAATTCTGGTGTGAGGAGTTCTTGGGTGGGAAGTCAACGCCGTTCTCGCGCAGCATCTTCCTCCAGGCCGACTTCTTGGGCGCCGGTGTATGGTATGGGCTAGTAATTACGATACATAGAATACCATCATACACTGTAATTATGCGTTATCAATACCTAATGAATCTTGCTTCGTCTGAGACTCTGCATTTTCCTCCACCACCTTGCCTACTATCTTCCGAACACACACAGGGAGCGTATTATTCCCCGATATGGCACATGCGAGCAACTGAACATGCGGTCATCGCCACAGATGCTGCGCCGATGACAACTGCTGCATGCCAGCCCAAGCTGAAGGAAAGCTGTATGCATGAAACATGCAATCTGCATGACCACATGCTGATCTTACATATCGTTGCCTCACGCACGGAGTACGTGCGAAGGCATGCAGCTTATCCTGCTCCCACATCATGCTAAATGGAGGTTTCAATCACGATGCGACCAAACTCGTCTTCCAACTCTCCAGCTCTCCGGTCCAATTGTTTCGACTGTTGACAACTAGTGATATCTGTAAATGTTCCGACGCACCGCGGAAAGCCGAGCTGTTGCGCGAGAGCATCTGAAGTCGCGTTCCTTGACTACTGATGGCTTCCAAGGCTGTGCTTGAACTGTGTCTAATAACGATGGCAAGTTCATGTTGCAAGTTTCCCCTTCTGACACCTTCATAAATCCCCGAAACTCACCCTTGCATCGCTCATCAGCAACGACCCAGTCATGGAGTCTCTATTCCACATCCAAGGCGACGCCTCCTCCGACCTATCCCCGCTCTTCCTTATCCACGCTGTATCCGGATTTGCCCTCCCCTTCCTTGCTCTCGGTCCCCTGAGCGCCGACACGCCCTCTACATCTCGTCCCGTCTATGGCCTCAGCTGCCCCATATACCAGTATAAATCCTATCGTCTCCCTCACTCCTTGGACGAAGTCGCTCGCGAATACGTGGCTCGCATCCAAAGCGAACGTCCACACGGGCCCTACGTGTTGGGCGGATGGTCGATGGGCGGAATGATTGCTGTCAGAATGGCTGCCATACTGGAAGAGCAGGGCGAGGAAGTCTTACACGTGCTGTTGATAGACTCCGCAAACCCACAAGGATGCCCCCAGTACGTGAACGAAAGCGAGAGATCGGCAGTTGGGGAATGGACATACAATTCATACTCGAAGCGCACGGGCTTGTCAGGCTTGGAGGCAATGGCCGGTGAGGAGGAAATTCTTGATTGTGGAAGCGACGAAAGCGATGGACAAGACGACGATGACGATGTGGACATTCTTGAATACTTGACACGAATGAAAGAGCATATCTACAACAGCTGGGACATGATCAACCGCGCGGGGCAGGCAGACGACCTCGCCAGAGGACTCGCAAGTCCAGTCACCTTGGTCAAATGCACATCTTTGGCAACACCGCCACCGGGCATATCAGAGGAGAGGAAGCGTGCAATTCGATACCGTTTCGAGGACGACTGCGCAGGATGGACCATGGAAAAGCTCAAGGTTATACCAGTGAATGCACAGCATGATGATGTTTTTGATGGCGATCATATCGATGTGGTGACTGATATTCTAAGAGGAGTCTTGGAGGGTATAAAGAGATGAGCATGTGCTGCTCTTTAAGTCTCCATCTGCCAAATTCCTGCACTTCTCACGAGTTGACGTGATCGGCTGTGCCATCATAAGTAACAGCCACTTCCTAGAGCATGTGCGGACTACGTTGAAACATAACCGTGTTGTTAACCAATTGCTCCCTTCGTTCAAGCACCGTTAAGCCAGCTTGTGTAATTCAAAGCCCGTGACAACGTCTCCTCATAATATTTCGTCTTTACCAGCGTCAACGCTCAAGTAACAATCAAGACCTTTCCAAACTTCCTCGCCTTGACGATCCTTGTAGCTGCAAAGTAGTCAGCTCGCTCGCAACACCTGATCCTCATTGATGCGGCGGGAGGTCGTTGCCGAAACATATCTCGAGCGCTCTCAAAGCGTACGGCTTTCATTTGTTGCTCACAGAATCTCTGATTATCAAGATCGGGACTACGTATTTACCAACGACGCAGGAAAGCACTAATGAATCCTCGCTTAGGTATGATAACGAAGAGAATGACAGCAAGGAGCAGCAGCCAAAGCAACGAACCATTTCAGCAAATACACTTGCGTAGTCGGAAAGGAAACATTTTGACCTCAAGGAAGAAAGCGAGGATAGATATTAATCACGCAGCTAGAATTTGCTAATTTTTTTTGGTATATTTTAAGTTTCGATGCATGGGACAAAAGAGACGAGGAGTAACGAAGACATGGCTCTCTCGATGTGGTGACTTGCGCTGTCTAGTCAGAGATGTGCAGTAGGGTGGGGAGAAGAATGAATTGAGAGGAGTTGAAGAGTCTGCCATGGCATCAAGGCCTTATAAAGATGGACAACCGAAATGTTTTCATTAGCTAATATATTTCCCTCCACCTCAATTGAGGAGCTATCCCCAATACACGAGTGGAATGCCGAGAGATTATGCCCATTAAGGATTCATTCCTAACATCAAAAGACTCGACGAACAAGTCTGGAGATTTCATTCAATCCGGGTTCCGTAACGCCTGGCTCTCATTATATTATTCCTCGTTAGCTGCAGTCTAGTCCATGCAGTAGTCTTATGGCGTTTCCTATCGGTCGAGTCCAGCTCATCCGTCATGGGAAGCTTTCTGTCGCTTAGACGACTCCTAAGTAAGTTTCGGAGTCAGCATTCCTCCTTTCAGTCAACGCAATGAGCAGAGGTGCATGCTTTGCGAGCGGTTACTGCCGAGACATGTTTCAAGCATCTTGAAAACGCTTAGAAAGGGGCAAGAGATTACTCAGAAATCTACTTACGGCTCCATCAAGCAGTACATGAGTCATGCGCTTATCAATCCCATGAAAGTTCGCAAACCTGCAAGTCCGATATTGGCAATTGGGATCATAGGAGCAATGGTGTCCGAGGAAACAAAGCCGATAAGTGCAGGCTGAGCCGAACTTGCACATCATCTGCCTGGCGCGTATCGCCAACACCAGGACCTCATCCCGTTCAAGGAGCGTGTGACTGTATTGGCAATTCCCGTGGGTACAGGCACCTTTGATGTGATGCATATTGCAGAATTTGTGCGGCCAGGGTAGCCTTTGACATCGGTCGTCGAGACGTTTGTAGACGTCAGCGCTGGGCTTTACCAGCGGTTGGTCGATGCGCTGTCCGACACTGTTCAAGAACACACGGCATGGGTTTTTGAGATCACTAGATGTGCGACATGTGCGTTAGCGTATGAGTTCCACGGTGCATGGTGTACTCAGTACAAGCTTTAGGGGTGCATACCTTTCCTGAATTGGCACGATTTGCGAGTTTGATGTTGCATTTGTAGTCGGGTTAACGTTGTGAAGTCGTGGATCACGTGGTAAACTTGCTTCAGGGGCAGTCGTGTTGTCCTGCGCATAAACAGGGCGATTGCGAAATGCATCATTGCTGGGTGTCCTCGGTCTCTTGAGAGTTCCATTGGCGCTTGTTTGCATTACTTCACCAGCGCTAGTACTGAAGTCTCTACCAGGCATGCTTGCGCTCCTGTTGTGCCCAACGGGCTGTGTGGGTATGGAGAATGGTACATGCGAGAGGTGAGACAAGGGCGAACCTAATCCTTTGCTTGGCAGGAGCTCTGCATGTCTGAAGACAGAGCTGAGTTCCGCGATGTCAAAGGGCAGCTTCTTGTAACCCTCGCCGAGTTGATAGTGTTGTATCAAGGAAATCTGTGACGCTACTGTGCTATTGTTCTTCCACGAGTCCAGCCTCGGGATATAACCATTGTCATGACAGCAACCAAACAGAATATGTTTGCAATGCATGTCTCTGACGAAGAGCGTGAAGTTCTCTACGTTTCTCAATCTCAGTAAAGCGTTGTGAGGTATATTAAGAAGAGGAGCAATTGGCTCACCTCTGATCTTGTGATCAGCTCGTTCTTTGCCGTAGCCGACATCTACGAAGTCGAAGAGTGGCTGGCTTTGGGCGAATCCAGTAGCAAATTCCCGTAACGTGTTCGATTGTTTGATGATGTCAATTTGTTGGCACTTTCTAGCGAGACCTTCGAGGTTGACAAAGATCCGGACTATAAGTTTCCAGTCTTTGGCACCTTTATAGCGTTCGAGATACTTGGTGGCCTCGGTGAGTAATCGTTGTGCTGCTTCCTCGCCGCCACTGGTACCCTGGCAGAGCAGGTCGTCTGGAAAGACATAGCCGTCGCCGTCAACTAGCACAACGGCAAATGGATTGGCAGCAGCGCTTTCTTCCGCCACCCGAAGACGCTCTTTTTTCTCTTCATAATTTTCAATTTTTCTCTTGAGAGATTCGGTTAGATCCTCCACTTGATTCTCCAGACCTTCTGTCAATTTCACTGATTTCTTGAGCTTTCGATTTTCGTGGATGAGCTCCTGAGGCACGTTAGCACTATGATAAAGTGGTGTACAAGCAGTGGCTGGACCTTTAACCACCTGTCCCGCTCCTGATCGGTTTTGATATATCTTTGCAGCCGTTCTTCCACCACGACCTAAGTAAGTTTCGGAGTCAGCATCACTCCCTTCAGTCAATGCAATGAGAGAGGTGCATGCTTTGGAAGCGGATACTGCTGAGACATGTTTCAAGCATCTTGAAACACTCAGAAAGGGGCAAGAAATGCTCAGAAATCTACTTACCGGTTGCGTGTTCATCTCTTTTGGAGTTGTAGGTTCCGACGACACGAAAGACGGCATGATGTCAACGTCAAAAGGTCAATGATTGAGACGAGAACTTAATATATGATATTTGGAGTTGTGGTCCTGGTTTTCTGAAGGGTCGTCAAAGCCGCTGCAGTAAGCCCGACGACTTTGGAAATTAGCACGTTCACAAAGGAATCGAGAGCTTGAGCGGTAGCTTGCAGAATCTACGTAGTCTGATCGGCGGCTTGCCGCAGTCGATATCAGCTGTAGCGGCCTCTGAGTCCGCTGTCTCAACTTTTGTTGCGGGATAATTTCCGGTGTAGTAATACCATTGGTCAGTTGTTTCTACCAATTGGAGTATTGGACTTTGTAGTATAGAACTATTGGTATAGTAAACTATAGAAGATGCCGGGGTACAGTATTTGTTTGGTCTGCAGAACCTGGCGAAGCCGCTATGTAAGCTACGTACCTGATGGTTACACTGAGCCAATTGATTTATGAAGCCCAGGGCATGGAAGGAAAACTAGACTTTTGAGGGGGGGAGGGCAAGTTTATATATTGGTGGCTTAGTCATGATCTGGATCAATTGGATAACAATCTGAGACAGATTAGGCTCCAACAGCCAATCACATTATCGCACCATGCAGGCCCCCACGACTAAGGCAAGCTAATCTTCTGCATTCTTCTTCTCCCGCCAATCAAAAGCTAGATTATTGTTTGGAATAGATTTATCTAGGGTAAAACCTGTTTTTTAGATGTCTTAGCTTTAGATTTTTCTTGTACGTAATAGATTGGACCTCCAAATTCTTATAATATGTCTTTACTAACATCTATAATATTGCAAGACACATTAAGTTTAAAGATAATCTTTATCTCGATCTCTTTCTACTTATTCTTGTATTATTTAATCTACATCTCTAATATCTCTAGCCCTTCATAGATGTATTAGAATCGATCAGCTGTAGCTCTACCTAATAGAAAAATTTCCAGCGGCGATCCATGTCTGGTATCACACTCTCGAACCTGCAAGCTGCAGCAGCAAACGATTCGGAGCAGAAAATCCGACGCCAAATGTGCATGTCGGTCCCTGTTGAAGTTTATGCATTTAGCCACAATTATCCCCGCAGCTGGAATCTCCATCTGCGGCAGTGTCCACGAGATGTAGGAGTTGACAGCGACATGACAGTCGATAGATGATGGATGGCATAGCATACATACGATCTCGATTCGTTGTTGTGCCATCAATCGGAGGGACCTAGATACGGATCATCAGCGCAATGAATACAGTCTCTGCGTCCCCACACCCGTTTTCTGAGATTATGACTCCGAGGAGACATAAGTCATAGACCAAGGAAATAAGTATCGAAGACAAAGCCTCTGTACTTTAGATGGGCTTCACAGCTGTTGTTGGACTTCGAGTCACACATCATGCAGAGTAAACGTATTGCCCAACTTGGGAGCCTCTCGCCTCCAAAACTTCTCTCATTGGGAACCACATAGCCTAATCTCGATCTTCATAACGAACCACCATTGACAAGACGATGACGCATCCCTGAAGCCTGCATAAGGGACAGCACAATGGGCTTCTACTCCGACTACACCAGTGATGACGATGTCCACTCTGCTCGAAGTGACGAAGAGTAAGCTTAGAACGTTCTCAATAGTGCTAACGGAGAAAGCAGCGAGACCTTGACAGGACTGATGCAGGAGTGCAAGGCAGTCCTATCTGTCGCTGCTGCTACGCCAAGTATGGCGAGAATCGGGACGGGTACGACCTCCTGACTGAACACATCGTTGGCGAAGATTGGTTGAAGGCATGGCTTGGCAACATCTCGTGTCCCATTCGTCGAAAAACGCTTCTTGCTGTGCCAGAAAAAATCGCCGCACCAGAAGAAGACAACAATATCCAGAAGGAAGAGGAGATCGAACAGGAGAAACAATGTCTTTCTATGACTAATATACACCTTTTGGTTTTAACCGGACGAGCTCACTCACTTGGCCGACCAAGACATCGCTGAGATCTGTCGCGCTGAGCTCCCAATCCCGAATCCGGAAACGCAAGTCAGAGGGAACCATGCTAAAAGGCAGTCCCGGCATCTAGTGAAGCCAGCCCTGGCGGACCAAAACGCAAGACATCCTGAACTCAGGTGGGATTGGAAGTAAGCGTGGAGATAGACGGATACCTTGGCGATAAAACGTACCCCAATACTGGAGCCAAAAACTTCGGCCACAATAAGACCTATATTACACAAGTAGATTTGGTATCCCACAGCCTGTAAAGGAATGCCAAAACCCATAATCTAGCAGTACTGAAACTCTTGCTCCCCAAAGTCATCCCTAAGTATAGATCGACCCCTGCGGGAAAACAACGACGTTGCTAATCGTGTCATCAACACCTGCTGTATCGCCCGTGAACGTCGGCCCCGGCGGCAGAGCATCAGTTGAAGACGCTGCTGCCAATATACGCTCTGGCGGTCGTGTGCCAGGTGGGCTTGGGAAATCTGTGCAGTGGCCGTATATGCCTGACGTTCAACATCAATAATCAATCTTTAGATGAGCAGACAGATAACAGGCAGGAAGTGAAAACATACTTGCAGCATAAAGCAAATAGCTGTGCGCATTCATGAGCGTGTGGTCAGCCGACAAAGCCAAGACGTCGTTCGCGTCATAAACTTCATAATCGCTGATCTGATTGAGTAGGCCTCTTTTTATCTGCTCCGGTATCAAGTAGATATGTACGATCTCCTCAAGTAAGACCCACATCCCATATTGGGTCAGAGATGGCCCAGCTCGCCCTAAACGATCTAAGTTAAACTTGTTTTTCGCATTTACACTTAGGCACTTGTTAGGTGGCGGTACGTGCAAGATGGTTCCGAGGCCAGAGTCCCAGAAGTATGGGCAAATCCCTATATAGGGTGTCCCACTCAGACTTTGAGCGCTCAACTCAGACTTTTCGCGACAGAGATTGTAAGCATCGAATCTTGACCCATCAGGTAGAGTGCCAGCGAGCTGGCCTGCAGCGCTCAGGCAAAAGATGGCTGGAGCTCCATTGGTCACTTGCGTTGGAGGGTAGATGGCTGCGCCGGCAGAACTCTGGGCGAGGATGTTGGAAACAAAAGCCATGTTTTCGGGGTCCGTGAAAAAGGTCTGGTATGCAGGGCTCATGGTGGACGACTCTGCGTCTTGAGTCGCTGGAATCAAAGCGCCCCACAGTGTCTCAAGCATCGTGACCACATTGTTCGCATTTGCTCCACAGTTGACGATAGCATACTCGCCACTCATGACCAGATCGCTTTCTGGAGGACCCAATCAATGATGTTTGGTGCAAAAGGAGTTAGAGAACTTACTTTGCCGAGAAACCAGTGGTGTTGCGGTGACACACATTAGTATACTGCTGATTGTGAACAAAAATAAAGCCATAGTTGGAAACGGTGGTAGAAGACGCCTCGGGTACAGCACTGATTGAGCAGGTAGCTCGCTGACTTAAATACAAATGTCCTCTACCACGCAACAAGAATGGAGTAGATGCGCATACGCGGACGGAATGTTTCGCGGCTATATCATAAAACTTAGATCGAATCAAAACCCAGTTGGAGCTATTTCCAGGTACCAGTCGCTTATATATTCAAACACTGATCAAGCGATCCGACTGAGGTGATTGCATAAACTTCAGACTGGAGATAGAGGTCGTTGCTTATCCAAAGAATAATACAGAGGCGTACGGTAGCGAATAGATTTCTGCCTCACACGATCGCAGATACAGGTGCCCACGTTAAAATCATACCCATACACTTTGCGAGCTTCTCCAGTGCAATGCTGTGATACCACTCAAGTTTGGTTCCTTTTTCATTGCGAAGCGTCAAGCGTGCCGTAAGAAACAACACGAACCGTTCTCGGTATTGCCGTCATGAAAGATCAAACCATGCTACTGCCGTCGGCGAGGCTCGTCCTCAGCGGCATCTCTTCTTGTCCGAGATGTGCTCAACGCAGTCAGCCCCTAAAAAAAGCTGTCTAGCGTGGCTAGAGGTTACAGATTGAGGCTTGCGATACGATTTGAGGGTGCAGCTCTCAGATGGAGACAACGGTGTTGGTAGCGATCTGCACATATCATATTGACAATATCTACCCTACTTGAAAAGAAACTTAAAGCCTGACCAATTACGTTTAATGTTAGGCTCCCAAGCCCCGACGCGGTTAGGGCTGCAGAAACCCTGGCCTGATGTCAGAGGCACCGGAAGCTTGAAGATTCTGGACGACATTTGACGTCTTGAGGTCCTCTATTTATTGGCTCACGACTCGCTGTTCTTCACTGAACATGCCCAAGAAAATCGTGGTCTTCGGTGGCACGGGCTTTCTAGGTGACTTCCCTACCTTCCTCAAACCCAACCCAAACACCGAGACTAAGCCCCATTTCTAGGTTCCCGCATATGTAAATCCGCAAGCACACGCTCCTGGACCGTCCTCTCCCTCTCCCGCTCTGGCGCGCCGCACTGGCCTCGCATCACCTCCTCGCCTGATCCCCCGCCATGGTCCGCCTCAGTCTCTTGGGAGAAGGGCGATATATTGCAGCCTTCTACGTACGCGCATTTGCTGAAAGATGCAGACTGTGTGGTTCATACGATGGGGATACTGCTTGAGGCGGATTACAAAGGCGTCTTGCAAGGAAGCGAAAGCCCGATTGCGGGGTTGACGAAGGCGTTTAGTGCGAGGAAGAGTGGGGCGAGTAGGAACCCGTTGGAGAGGCAGAGGGGCGAAGGGGTGGAGGTGGGAGGGGATGGGGTGACGTATGAGTTGATGAATAGGGATTCTGGTATGTCTTTCAGGGTACCGATTGATCTGGGGTGTCATGAAAAGGGTGGTCGATTGATATCCTGACAATAGCAATCACACTCGCCCAAGAAGCCTCCCACGCCGCCATACCATCTTTCGTCTACATATCAGCTGCCGCCGGCACACCCATACTCCCGTCGAGATATATATCCACGAAGCGAGAAGCGGAATCCACCATCGCGTCGACTTTCCCCAAGATGAGGAGTATCTTTATAAGACCAGGGTTTTTGTATGACTCTTCAAGGGCATTCACGATGCCGATAGCGGCATTTGGGGCTGCGGGAAATATGGTCAACTCGATGTTGGGAGGTAGACTGACACCGCTGGTGGGAGCGGCGGTGGAGAAACCACTGAAGGTAGATCTAGTCGCGGAAGCGGTGGTCGAGGCTATTGAGGACGAGAGTGTGAAGGGAGTAGTAGCGACAGAGAGGATAGAGGCGCTGGCGACGAAGGCTTGGAGGAGGGGGATGCTATAATATTTATACCCATATGAGCGGTCCATAATCGAGTGTAGCCACTTTCCCCGTCGGCTGCAGCAATCCGTGTAGTTGTACAGTCTATCAAAAAACCTCCAACGCCTCGCTTCCCGCAAAGCATTTCCGGACTCAAGCGCTGATCTGGGGACCTTTGACCGCATTCATATCATGGTACCGCGCTCGAAACTGTCACGTATTTCGGCCGTATACTGAACACTGTTAGCCATAGAGCCTGTAGATGTAGGTTAATAAAGCCTCTTACCTTGTTGTAGAACCGTGCCAGCTTCTGATTGAATTGCTCTAGAACCAATGTCAGTATTCCACTTCTTGTGCAATCTTGCGCGCTATTGAACACATACTGTTCTTGTCGTTGATGTAGGTAATATCACCTTCCTCCTGATCCATGCCTCTCTCCCTCCTCTTCTTCAGCCGAACTTCTTCCGCTTTGCGAATATCGCTCACCAACCGATCAACAGCAGCTTTGTCCGGCTTGTTCTCGATAAAATCCGTACTGTCGGCCGTAGTGTAGAAAGTCCCATCCTTGTCCACTGCCACGAGCTCTCCATCATCCGTCTCCACAATCTCCAGTCCCCCACTCATGGCCGCCTTCTGGACTGCAGCTGCCTTCTGTTTCTCGTACCTCTCCATATCAGGGGCCATCTCACGCAACTGGCGCTTGTAGATCTTCCGAGCATCTTGTCGATAATCTTGAAATGCGACATCTTCTCGGTGACTCTCCTTCTTTGCCATTCGCTTATCCCATTTCTCGGACTCATCTATCGTCCAGTCCCAAGCTCGCTTTCGCTCGAAATCCTCACCTGCTGCGGCGGTGTCGGCTTTCAAAAGATTATGCGATGCAAAGGCCTGCTTGCGGGAGAGGGAGGAGAGGAGGTTTGGATCTGTAGCTTGTCGTTGCGCTTCTGCGGCGGCTTCTTTCAGATTCTTTTGGGCGGATGTCTTCTACTCAATGATTTAGTTGCGGTCGCAATGCAAACCCTTGATTTATCTGCGATGCAGCGCGCTGGGGTTGCAGGGCAAGTAATAATGGATGGGATACCCACCGCACGCGCTTGTAGAGCCCTGAATCTCTCTTGCCTCTCTTTGTTGATGATTTTCGTATTCCCAGCATCTTGATCTGCTTCTGAAGCCAAGCTCTCGATGGTACTTGGTCGTTGCGCTTCGGACTGCATAGTCTCTAGCATGGGGTGGTTGGGTCCTTGTGAGGCTTCTTTGTCCGTCTCCGTCGGTACAGAGATCTTACGCTTCTTCGATGGAAGCATCTTTCACAGAAATCCTAATAATGACGCCAGATGCCTAATCGTAAGTACTATTGAAAAAGGTAAGGAAGATGAGGTAAAGCATGGAAATCCGTCACACAGTCAGCCCTATCCAAACGTCTTATTAGCAAAGTTTACACTAAGGTATTCCCTCGTCTAGATTGGTGACTACAAAAAGCGTTGCGACTTTTGGTAAAATTGTTACGCAACGCCACACACCCTTCATTTGTTTGTAAGCAGCAAAGAGACCAAATTTGATCTCGAGCATCTTATTTTGAAGTTTGTCAACCTATAATATATTCGATATCTCGTGTTGCAAACATTATCTGCATTTAATAAGGTTTTAGTACTTTGTTACGAGCTTACCCAAGCTGTACCAGTGGTTTAGGTTCTACACGCTACGAACGAATTTGTTATTATGTTCGACGTGCTCGAGAAGCAAGCATCTCGAGCATAATGCTCGACATACTCGATAAACGAACATCGCGAGCAATTATATTTGCTATGCTTAACAAGCAAGCAAGACAAGCAATCTACATTTTCTTAGTATATAGAAACTAGAAACGCAACTTTTATATAAATTGTGTTTAACTTATTAACTGGACGCGCTAGTTATATAAAACGAGACTATATTAATAATGTTGCGGTAGTGAATAGAAAAGTTCCTAAAATCTGGTGTTTGAACTGCATTGGTGTTTGAGGTGCGGCCCACTAAGATGTGCTTGCCAGATTTTAGTGGGGCACCCACGGCTAGCCCCAGAGTCAAATTAGCGAGGTCCAGTTGGCTCCGGGCCAAAGAGTCAAGATTTGGGGATGGATCAAGACTTACCCGTACATGGCCAAGCGACGGCAAGACCCACGGGCGCCTACAGGCGCGATCCATGGGCGCTATCAATTACGCGCAATCCATTACGCGCAGTTGATCACGCATGTATAAGAGACATTCTCGTCTGCGAGATGCTGTAAGGAGGAACATCAAGAAATACCAACAGCGTGCCCACGCTTTTGGACCAGTGATTCATCAACTGACATCCTATTTTTTGCCTGCTACCATGATGCTACTGCTCTTTTGTAGAAGCACGTTATTTGGTAGTACCAAGGTTAGGTGCCAACAACGTCACTTTCTGACCTCTGATCTTCTACTTACCGCCATCGTCACTGCTTGCCTAATACTAACAGCGCAAACATGCTAGCGAAGAAAGTAGGCAGGAGCTGTTCAAGCTTCTGGCCGAGCATCTTCTTGCCTTTAAGATCATAGTATGTGAAGGTAATCAGGTGAAAGGGCGGGGGCAACAACACCAATCACGTCACATATCATGATATGTGGTATGAACCACACTTTTAACTAAACGAAGCGTGGCCTACTTCCGACGAGAGGTTTCATACCACTACCAATGGATCAATGGTAGTTGGTAGCACCACCATGAAGGAGGCGGTGTGAAATTCCCTCATGTCTCCAAACTCGATCCTTAAGGAGCGTTGCTTCGCCGTTGTTGGTGGAGCTATCCACGTTGGTGGAGCTATCCACATGTCTGATATCCATTGCGGTATATGTTGTCCTTCTCCAGATGGGTCTAGGATATTTAAAGAGCGTCTTGACCGCTACATTCATATTTTCCTCAATTTCCTACCCTACTTTCAAGTTGTTCCCTATTGTTCTGTTTCCCTTACTCATTTTTCGTGGCTGGCCACTGACCAAAGTATTTTCCCTTCCTAATAACGGTATCGGTGGCGTTTCTGAGATATAATACGTCTCCTTCCCGGATCACTCTTACCACAGAGGAGCAGGCACTTTTCTGACGAGTAGGTCTCGGAATGTATTCTCAAAACCTGACCTTGGGCGTAATTGTCTGCTGGGCAATTCAAACGCAAGCTGTGCCGGCCCCAGGCAAAGCAAAGTAATCCCGCCTTGACCCAAAAGTCTTCGATAACGGCGATTTACTAAAACGAGTTCTAGTACTGCTGCGTCCCGTAATGCAACGCCTACAGTGACAGCCTCACCCGATACTACGGGAACCTCAGGCGGTTCATCGAATTACACTTATGTGGAGAATAGTCTAGATACAAACAGTACCAAACCAAGTAACGAGACATGTCTTATGCCACCCGACGTTATTTATAACCAGTGGGTCGCCGACGGTCAGAAGAACACCGGCAAGGCCTACAAAGCTGTGTTATACACGGGGAAAAGACTACCTGACCAATGGACTCCGAGCGACTTCACGTTTAATCCGGGAAATGACAATTTCACTAAGAACGATACTGGGAGCTTCAACGGCACGGGCTCCGGAGCCCATACGTCGGTACCTTTCCATCATGACGACCAGGCTCTGTTGAATAAGACGTTTCCACTTTCGGTCTTGACCGCTGGCTGGGAAGACAATTCGACGTCGGACTCAGGCACCCAGTCCCACGACAAGGCACTTGGCAAACGTACTTATGGCAACATGCTTTCAGATAGCGAAGTTGTGCGAATAGCGCGTGGTCGTAACATTCTCCATCACGTCGAAATGGGCGATTCCAAAGCAGAAATCTGGAGACGACAGAATCCTTTCGATGGTCAGTCTTATCCATTGAATTCAGCGTTCCTAAGCACGGCAGGGCTTTGCGGATGTACTGCCATTGTACTGTGGAGTCCGAATGCCGTTCTCTTGGCGCACCAACCTGAAGCAGCACCAGATCCAGCCGTATTTGGGCCGTGGTGGATCGACTATGCTCCGACGCAGGCTGAGCAAAGATATTGGGATGGGAGATTCGTCCAAGAAGCGCAGTCTCTCGTAGAAAGGTGGACCTTTCTGCGCAATCCCGACGGCAGCCTTATGAAAACCCCAGGAGTATATGAAAAGGATGACCGTGGTCATGTCCGAACCGACTCACATGGTCGACCGTTGATAGTCCCAGGCTCACGCAGTCCCATCTGGGATGAGCGAAGGTTCCCAAAGCAATTTACTAAAGCAATTATCATAGCGCCTCACAAAGACCCCAACTACCGCTTTCATACCGACCCTGAGTTAACTCAGGAGCCACGTGGCCAGCCAATGCCGAACGACTGGTTCCACCCACCGCAAGTGGCAGGGTTGCAACGCATGTTCAGAGACTGGGATATCGCCTACGAGACATTAAAATATGCTCCGCGTCAATCAGGCCCAGGTAGGAATCAGAGGTTTGAGGAGGATTCACGAGACATCGTGATGCTCAACATCGAGGAATCCTCACGTGATCGTCGCAACCTCGAAATCAGGCTTTACTATGACGGTCATCGCTCAGGTATCAAGATGGCCTTGGGACGAGACAGATCACCTTCTCCTCCACAGCAGGGTAGTTCACGTGGCGGCCATTGAAGATGATCAGAAATTAGCCCTTGAGGTCGATACTAAACGGCACGACGTTGAGTGGTTCGAGAAGGGAGGCATTAAAGTGAATCTTACTCTGCTAGCCCCACTCAGCGTTGGCACTAATTAGCGACTGCAAATCACTCCTTTGCTCAATCGTTCGATTGCCACTTCAAGTTGTCAGCAGGCCTTCGTCAACTGATCCATTCTTGAATTTCCTACCTTAGGTTTTGACTGCATCATTAGACAGTTCTTCCGGGCGCTTTCCTAGATTGAGGGTCGATGTTATTGGTCGCTTCTTATCGCCCCTTTTTAGGCTAAGCGGCTGTTTCAGCGACTATTTCAGCTTATGTGGCTTCTGCTACAAATTTTTACCTCCTCTCATACAGGAATTAGATAGTTCTGTACTCCTACTTAAGTGAATACACTCTTTTGCTGGCTCACTGCACGATTATTGATCTAGATATCTACATAAAGTTCCCAATATGAGCAAGAAATATGAAGGCAACAACTACGTTGAAGGTTGTATTGACTAAAGAGCTCTCATAGTGCACTCTCATTGAATCTTGCTGACGTTCACTCTGTTTCAATTGGAGGAAAGTGGAGGCGTAGCGACATCGAAAAGTGGCACAGCAGTCGTATGTAGCCGTCCTGCGTTACTGCATCTTCACCTACTCCACTTCGATCGCAGTCTTTTGGGATCTTTCCAACTCTTTCACGTCCAGCCGCTATAGACCGGGAGTAATCCACCAGTTGTCAGTTCACTCGGCTTTGAGCTCAAACGAGCTGCAGCGGTGCCGACAAGGCCCAAGACATCAATATGTGTATACATAGTTCAATGGAGAGATGCACTAGGAGACAACTGGCACCTCACGCTGAGATACCGCCATGAAAAGAGCAGTGTTAAGGTGGTCATCACCGCCTCTACCGAAAATCTTACTCTCATTGGTCGCGGTACCAGAGGGCTGTCAGGGTTCAGGTAGACAGAGATTTCCTTTGGGCTTCATAATTCAGTTAGTCGAAACATACGATGACAATCTTATGCTTCTACAGCTTGCTTCTGACGCCTCCTTGAGCAACGAACAGGCAAAGACTACCAGACCACACCGTAGAATATTGGAGACTAGTGAGGATTCTATAAGCGTGAGAAAATTGTCACTCCAGTGCGGGACACCGAGCGGGAAAAGAAGACATCTGGCCATATTGAACATATTCAGATCAGGAATGATGATCCTTCATAGGATAAGTAATAATCTACTCTTGACCTCCTCACCATCCTTGTAGAGTACCCCCGACCTTACGCCTCCTGCGCCCGATTTCCAACCGCCCTTTGCAGCATCTCAGCAATCCTAAAGAACGGCGGTTCTTGGATCCCAGTCGCCATAGTCAGTGGAGTCAACCCAAACCGATCCTCAACCAAGGGGTCAGCGCCCCTATCTATCAACAATGCCACCATATCCTCGCACCCTCTCGCGACGGCAATATGCAAAGGTGCGAAGCCACTGGATCTCTTATACATATCAAAGAAATGTTGATCCCACTCATACCTGCGGGTATTGATGGGAGCGCCGTAGTCGAGGAGTAGAGCAGCCTTCTCGATGCCTTCTGCGCCTCTGATTTCTACTGCATTGTGTAGTGCGTTGCTTCGTGCTGGATCGCCGCCGTGTTTGAGAAGCTGTTCGAGGAAAGAGACGGGGGTGCATGCGGCTGCGACTGTTAGGGGGCTGTGTCCGTAGTGGTCGGTGATGTTGGGGTCCGCGCCGTGAGCGAGGAACCATGAGCGAAGCGTCACGCTGTCTAAGACGAGTCTGCAAGCATATACGAGTTGAGCGATAATGCACGGTACCATTTCCATCAACAGACTTTCAATACCAGTATAGGTGATGGAGTAAAGGAGAAAACAAGCACCGCAACTCACTTAAAAGCCGCACATCCCCTTCCAGGCCGCTCATTGATATCCCATCCATGATCAAGGAATGTTTGATAAACATCCACAGAACCAACTTTCGACGCAGCGGCCGACCCAGCGGCACAAATAGGAAAGCCTTCATCCAGTAAACATGCAATGACGTCCAAACGCTGGTTCTTGATCGCAGCGATCATACTCATTGGGAATGGGTCCTCCGGATCGCAGCAGAAACCATCAGGGGGTACACGCTTCCCGGCCGCGTGCCATTGTTCGAGCAGAGCTTTCACTTGGATGAGGTCGCCGGATGCGCTTGCGGCTTCCATGTCGTCTGCTAGATCGCCGGCGTGGATATCACGGCTCACTTCCATGGTTTCTTTGATTTCCCTTTTAGCTTTGTTTTACTGTAGGAATTCAGTTTTGTGATGGTCTGTGACTTGATAAAAAGCGTCGTGGAACCAATTTAAGGTATGTTTTGGCGGACACAGAGAAAAACTGTTGAGACTTTGGGACGCCGCTTTGCCTCCAGGAATCGCAGGATCTTCCTTGTTAGAAGTTGGGTTTGATAGACGTGTCATCAACAATAACAGTTGTTCATCCTTCAAATCATCCCAGGAATTGGACACAGCCACATATGTTACAAAACAAGTGCCTCCGTCATAATCAATAAGCACACAACTGGGTCAAATCGAAAAAGTCATTAGATCAAGCAAAATGCGATTTCAGGATACCCATGAATGGCAAGGCTAGATAGGTCGACTAGACATACGAGCGTTTGAGTTGGGCACAGCTGAGCATGCAGCCTTGTGAGCGCCAGGCTCGCAAGGTGTACCCCTCCAAATTCGACCAATGAAGGAAGATGGAACTTGCATAGCCCCAGCGGCAAGAGTATTATTGTCGTACAACAGCTGGCCACGGGTAAATCCATTGCATCTTTATAATCAAAGGCCTGTATAAAGGTAGACAATTGCCCACACAGCATTCTCTGCGTCACAATTGTATATTAGCCAACCCTAGTGAATCCAATATATAGACGACCTGGTGGGGTCATTTAACTGAATTGAATGTCAACACAAGCTAATTTGGGGGGGCTGGTGGAGCTACAATACCTGGACAAAAGTATTTGCGAAACCCTACATGTACCTTTACATCAAAAGCAACAGAACTTTGTAGACGACACAAAAGCATTTGCAGCTACTAGGATTATCTAATAAATTTATTACGTATAAAACTTTATAGTTTATAAAGATCTATCAATTAATACATATTTCTAACTGAGTTGTTTGTGTCGATAATGCGAGAAGTGTAAAAACCATAGTAAAAATATTCAAATCTGTATGGGAGATTGCCAAAATCCTTGTAGATTTACTATGTTAATAAGCTCAACATGTCGAAGTTGCAAACACAATATTTCGAGTCGACAAGTCTCTTGATTCTGTGACTGTCTAAAATATGTTTGGTTTATAGAATTTCAAAAGATCATCTAGAGAGTGAAATCAAGTTGCGAACATGGTGGGTTTTGGTGTAAAGTAGGGGTTCGCAAATACTTTTGTCCTAAGGTAAGTAGTATTGTAATTGGGTGGCGGCAGTGACGTGGCGCTCACCCGAGGCTCGATGGGGGTGTCTTCTTGGCGCTGTTGCTTGGGCTTCATATAGAGTAAAAGCTTTAAACTTCTTATGTTATCCCTCTCTATAATGCTTCTACTTGCATCGTATTCATGAAGCCGCGCTCAATGATGTTCGGAGAGCCAGAAGCCGACCAACCTCATCTGAAAATATAGCTAGAAGTTCTCTTTGAGCTCAATGCACGCACGGATCAATCCGCATGGGATTCTTTTCCACACACGCTCCTGCACCATAGTCCAGCCAGTGATCAGGAATGGCTTCAGATTCCAGCATACCAGACATGCCACGCAGGCCGAAGAATTACTTCAAAACGGGAACCTGGGCAGAAACCAGGAGAAGGCCACGGTCACCTTCGCCAGATCGCTTTCGATCAGAAACACTCTTTTCGTGACATCTCCACAATCCTTATTGACGTCGACATCTGACAATGAATTCGAAATATCAGCTGACCGAAACAATCAATTTGGTTTTATATCTCTGGCGTCTGGAAGTTTGCGACTACCGTGGGATCCCCTCGATTGGACCCAAAGCACGCCCGAGTGGTTCGATGATCTTCACTACCGTGATCATTCCAGTCCCCTCGGCTTGAGTACGCTGAATGCTGTTTTTGCCCGTCTGCGACGAGTTGAGAGAAAGCTGTCCCCGCGCTTGCTGTTGTATGGGGTGAAAGTCGCTATACGTGCAGAGAACCCGGCTGCCGTAAGGGTCTACCTCAGAATGTTCCACGAAGTTGTCAATGGGCAGCCTTTGACGGCGACGCTGTGGCGGCATTTTGAGACAGAAGTTGTTAAGAGCCTCAACGAAATCCATTCGAGACATCTTGAGTCGTGGAAGGGCTCACACACGAAGCAGATATGGATCGAAATAATTACCGGCCTAGACGTCGGACAAGAACTTGGTAGAGCGCATTTGAGGAAGCCTAGTTTATATACACTCTTTCCCAAAGGCTCGCCTAAGGTATGGGAAGGATATATGAATATTGTCACTACTCTCAAAGACCCGGATTTGCTGAATGGAGAATGGGTAAGGTTTGCACAGGCAGAGCTCTCAAATTGCGCCTTTGCTACGAGATCGGCCTTGAGTGACGATGGCGGTCAGATCCAACTTCCTATCTCGTCGGCAACGGAACAGTGTGCAATGGCTGACCAGCCATCGGAAACCTGCTTGTTCGACCAGTACATAGAGTCAGAGAAGAGTGATATGAAATTAGGTCCCCTCAACCAAGAAGTCGAAGACGAATCGACCGAAAAGCAGAAGCGCCCCAGTCTCGCTAATAGGGTCATGGGCGCGACCTTCAGCCGTTTGGTGTCTCCACTGGGGGATTTCGACCGAGCATGGACAATAGCACACCAATCAGACCCCATATTTGGAGCTATAGATGCCCAAAATTGGGCTCGATTGCTGATTGGGACAGATTCGTTCCAAAGATGGACTCCGAAAACAAATATTTCGATGATGGAACTTCTTAAAGAAATAGATCAAAAGAGCCGGGATCGCCCAGCCCCACCAAAGCTTGTAGCTGCGATCGAGCAGCTCGAAGCAGATCTAGGTATCAAGTGGATGGGAGCAATCGACGGCCACCGCATGTCGGACGAGCGCGAAGTGGGACACTTTCCAAGATTTGAAGAGCAGAGCGACGATATTCTGACAGAAGAGGGAGACGAAGCTCTCAAACAGCTACATAAGGTCCAGGAGAAGCAACATAGAGCCGACGAGTCTAAGAGGAAACGCGTTCAAATTCGGGTTGCAAAGAAGCAGAGATTGGCTACGGAACTCGACCAAGTTGACAATCTACTTCGAGCCTTTCCATTGCGGGACCACCAGTACCCGAGGCAACTACATGGTCTTGTGTTTCAGGAAGCTGCGCGTGTACCCTGGAGGTGATGCCACTTTCGATCTGACTTGGACATCCAACATGATTTCTGAAGTCAGGAGCTTCATGCTAGAAACGGGACAACTAGGCCGATCTCAAATTTCAGCGCTGCCACGAAACCTAGTACTAATTTTGTTGTTCCCCTGCAATTACCGAGCAACGTCGCCCAAGACTTCTCACTTGGGTACAAATGCATACTGTCAGCTATGCTTTACCAAATTTTCTCTGGCTCAGGCTTTGGCGGGTGTATCTCTGAGGATATCGAGAGTCGAATTTTCTACATGGCACTGGGAACGTCGGCCACCTCTTGCTGGGATGAGAAACCGAGAAGGGGTTGGAGTACGTGCTGTCGCGAGAGCTTCCTACGAAGCAAGCCCCTTCTTGAAGAGGCGAACATTACCACCAAGGGTTGAAGACCAACAGCATTCCCCAAGCTATCCCGTTACTTCTCCCCAGGCTGTCCGGGTCACGTGAATCACGCATGTATACTTTGTTTGAAACCGATTCCTGTCTTTAGTACCTCGACGATGATGCTTAGCCCGCTGAGAGCCGTCAATTCCTTGCTAAGAGCGATAAATGGAATGCATTGTCACCAGCGAGATTTGATATGGATCTGGCCCCTCGTCTACGAATATCGAGCAGCACAGCCGAGGAGTTAGGACTCGGAACCAGCGATTGAACCGCGATATCTAGATGAGATTCTCTACAAGTAGACGGTCATCTAACATCATAAACGGTACTGATATCGCGCTAGTACTATCGTAAATGAAAATGTCTTCCAGGTATCCGAGCTCATCCATCAGCACCACAACGAAAGCCACTTTCCACCAAGCGCACCACATCTGAGTTCGTCGACTCATAGTAGGAAGCAGAGTAGCGCTCGCTAGGCGCATCGGCTGACGTGGTAACGATGGCATCCGTTCTCGCTGCCTCTCCTAAGGATAAATGTAGGAAGTTTTTTGGTACAAAAAGCCTAGACGGGGTTCGAGCTCTTCGCTCTCTGCTCGTCAAACCGGTGCCGTACGGATGATACAAAGCTTCAACAAGGATTATCGAAGCCGGTGCGCACTATAAGAGGCAACGGTGATTGCACAGCTTACATGAGGGCGAGGAGCTCCACTCATAGAGAGGCTTAAGGAAAAGCGAAGATAGACGAAGATCATCACACGTGCCTGGGAGCATCAACAAAGTCTTCGAAGGAGATTGTACATTATAGCTTGGAGAACATCGATATAGTATCACCATCTTTTATTGGAGGAGATCATGATTGCACAGCATAGTCGAGATCAGCAGGATTCAATGAAACCTTTGAGATGAGAACGTCTAAAGCTGAGCTAAATTCTTGCGTAAGTGACTTAAAACTCGGAGGGGTCGAGGGTTTGTCACATGTTTGGCTGCGGAAGATAGGGGCCGGCCGATGAGGCCGAAGATGCATTTGTTGTGGGCGTCGCGGTGGGAGGTGTCCAAGCGGCAGGAGAATATGCACGTGACTATGTCTTGTGGACAGCGGGCGGCGGCGTCGACTACGGTTGGGACTGATAATTTGTTAGTGATTCGTTGTAGCAGCGTGCGGGGGAGGATGCAAGATGTGGTCGTTGTAGAGGGAAGGGACGGAGGAAAGAAGGGAGATACTGACGACGCCAACGGTCGTTCTCGATGGCATATCGCATAGGACGTGCTCAATAGCTTCCATAGCCTTGACAGCACTGCGGTCATCGTACGGCAGGCGACTACTCGCTGGATAGGTGAAAGGTCTGAGCGTAAAGGAGGCATAACCTTCGCCAACCTCGACAATGTTCACTGTTCCGTTGCCTGGAGCAAGCCAACAGTGCATGCCAAAAATCCCAGCATGTAAGCAGAGACTCCGAATCCACCCTGAACGTCATTCCTCAATATCGACCAAGCGAGTCCGAAGACCAGACTCAACAGGCATACCACCATCCGTGCTGCATATACCTTTTGCCAGTTCAACCCTTCCACGTAATGAATACCCCACCCGGCCTGCGCTTCGCCGCATTTCGGCACTTGCAACTGTTCCCGGGTCTTCTTGGGAAAGCGAGTAAGGCAGAATGTTCCATCTCCGGCGTCGTCCGCGTGGTGGTACATATGCATAAGAAAATTCTTGCCTACTGGAGGTACGACCTCTGGTGGTATGGGTCTGTACCTGTACTCGTTGCTTCGATTTTCGGGTGGAATGTCATCGCGTTTCCGGATGTCAACGAGATCTCGAGAGTGAAGTTCAAACTTGATGGTCTTAGTGTAGCTTGGATGAGAGCAGGTAATTAATTACCTGTACGAACTCTAGACCGATCAACGTTCGAAATGATTGAAGACGTCGCCACCAGTGCTTCGACAAGTATTGGCCTCGCATGAGAACGAACAGCTGACGATCTGTCCTCACATCATCCAATTGCTGCTGCGATAATCTTGTTGTGTACCTGCCGTAACCAATGCAATTCAACAGAAAAAGTCGATTCGAATTGGGTAAAGACGCAATGTTTGCATTGGAATTGCTTGCTTGACTTATATTATGGACTGAAAGGCTTGACTTCGATGTAGCTGACCATGAGCTTATAAGTTTTGAGATTTGTTGTCTGAAAGCCTCGCCCAAACCTTGTAGTCCACGATTCTGCGAAGTCTGATGTGACTGAGAACCATTATGCATTCGATGCAAAGACGAAGCCAGCTGTGCTGCTGCGCCAGGACGAAGCTCCTTGTAATCATCAAACAATTGCATGCCGCAGCGCTGGCGATTGTCAGCGGATACCCTTTAACGCTATAACACAGCGTTGGCCTCAAGGGCAAGGCGATAAAGTGGCAGGTGAAGGGAGCAAAAACTACAGGAGTATCGTGAGGTCCCACTGGTTGAGGTCTCCGGGGCGCGCAAATCTATGAAAACGCTGGATTGTCTTTGTCTTTAAGCCTAGACATGGTGGCTGTCTTACCAGGGCTAGATGTGGGAAAGAAGATGGTATCACCAACAAACTTAAAGAAGGGTGAATGCTTACACATCGCCATCTGACCCTGGTTCTACCTTCCTCTAGAGGCGGTTCCATGAGCTGGAACAGCATTGTAAGATTGAAACACAAACGATGGAACGTAGTCTTCCTCATCTGCGATTTTCTCTGTCGACACTTCGTAGTCTGCCTAGCCTGTGTTCCTCGGACAATTGATTGCAAGTCTATCAATCTCTCTTCCTCATCCAGCAGACACTGCTTGGCTTGGCCAAGCCCTATTCGAACCATAGCACCTCTGAGCTCCGCTTGAAGCTCAACGATGGCAGGATTCATCTCTCTAATTTCCCTCTCTTGAATGTCCGCATCGTCACTTCTCTGAAAGTTTGCTCTAGTAACAATCAAATCATTGGCGGCCTTCTCTCTACGGTTCCCAGGCTTCGCCCTGGAAGGACTCACTTCTTGAGCGGCTCCTGAATATGCTGATGGGCTACTTTGAGAATCGATGTTAAAGCTTAGTCTGCTTGCAGATGAGTCAAGCTGCGCCACCCAGGGATGTACATCACATTCCTCTGAAGTCATGCGAGATCCTGGGTCAACGGCTAGCATACGACCGATAAGATCACACGCGGAGCGAAGAAACCAGAATTGCATTGGAAAGCCAATCGCACTCATTTGATTCCTTCCGCTGGGAACTAGTGGAGCGTCTGCGTTGTAGAGCTTTTCGAAATCTGGGAGACTTCTACACAGACAAAAATAAAGGACTACCGCAAGCGACCATATATCCACGGATGGGCTTTGATTCGGAGGATTCCATTGGACATGAAGTTCCGGGGCGACGTATGGCTCGCTTTTGCCTCTAGAGAATCTCCATCAGCCAAGAGCACGGTCACTATGGGGGAAGACATGATATCTAACAATTCGATTGCGAGATACGGCCCAGGCGCATTCAAGAACGTGGCTCTGACGGTGACTTCGAGTTTTGCTGTAAATTCTCGATCTACAAGCAGAATGGTCTCCGGTCTGACATCTTTGTGTATAATGCCATGACTGTGTAAGAATTCCAGCCCACCCAGAACTTGAATGAAACACTTTCGCGACTCATCCTCCTCTAATTTTTGCTTGTTGGAGATTGTAGCCGGATAAATCGCCTTCTGATGTAAGCTCTGTGACGAGGCATCGGAGATTCTGATCGCTGAAAGTTCTTTGTACAGCCAATATGTTGGGATGCCCATTGTCGCGTAGGTGTGAGAACACATCCCAGGATCTTGCTTGCAGCCAGGTACTATGGATAGGAACGGAAGAGAGCCGCCATACTTTCGCAGCTTGATATACATCAGGAGCTTCTTTCCTTGCACAAACGTAAGTGACAAAAGAGTGACCTTCTAGAAGCTGTCGTTTGATAACATAGAGTTCGTAGAAAGCTTTGGGGGGATCAAAAAGCCCCGTTGTGTTAGACGATACCATTTCCTTGGTGCGTCGCTTCGGCTTGTTTAGAGGTGTTTTATCTCTAGTCTTGCTTGATTCGTAGGACACGGGCGGTCTACCTGTGTCTCCATACGTGTTCAAAGCGTTACTCAGCGAGACGCCGGGCTTAGGCTTAAACCCTCCACCATGTTCGACTTTGCCCTGCCTCATGCTTGTCATCCGCAGTACCGACTTCAACCGGGTTAGACCTGCAGTCTCTGCGTCTTTACCTTGAGCTTGCCGATCTACGCTACTAGCCTTGGGTGACTCAATGACTTCCTGTCGCGATTGGGTGGTCGTTCGGGGGCTTCCAATAGTGTTTATTGGCCGTGGAATTTTTGACGAAGCTTCAATGCCCCGAGGAAATTGTTCACGGTATTTGGCAGTATCGAAATCGCTTCTACCCGTATATGACAGGCCGTGTGACAAACAGAGTATCTTCTAGGCGCATTTGCATGTTTTCAGCAGCTTCAGCAATTCGGGAATCCGGTGGCCGACTTGAAAGATCATCATCCTTTGAGGTTGTAAGACCATTCAGAAGTCCACTACGCTTCCATAAACTGCTTGAAGAAGACGCTGGGTATGGCGGTCGTGTGGCTGGTGTCTGCTGTGGTTCATCCATTATCGCAGCGTCACCGCGTGATTTACCCTCGAGATCCAATTCCTCAAGGATGCGACGGCTCTAAATGCGTATTGAGACACAGGGCTAGAGGGCTGTAAGCTTTGATATCAACTGAGTGATGAGTCCGGTAGACTCAATGAGGTCCAGTCAGCTTGAGTTACATGAATATGGGTGATAGCTTTATGGGATATCTGTTAGCCGATACTTGCTTGAGGTTGCTGCCCCGCAATTATCTGGATGAGGGTCTTCGGACAAACCCGTCAAGTAGTACTAATATTGGCCAAGCTATGGGTTGAGCAGCATGCCAGTGTTTGGTATCACTGAGTCTAGAGCATCTTGTAGCTGTCAAATTCTTAGTTGCTAGATTGATAGTCGTCAGCATCGAAAGTAAGCAATGATATGTGGATCCATGGTGCAAGGCTGAACCATCCATCTGCCTTGCGAGTTCAGCCTCAGCTGCGGTCGCTTGGCCCTTCAGGTTGCGGAGTGCCCAATGAGCCTGCATCGTTGACTACCAGGTAAGCCTGGTAGTCAACGTTTTGGGAAGCTCTTTCGTAACTAGCAGGCGAGATCCATGGCTGGTAAGGACCTTCATGAAACGCGGGTGATTTTGCTTTGCGTATGCGCACTTTTATTGATGGTCAAGGTATCACAATGGTCAACTAGGTCACATGACAAAGCTCCAAAGGAGCATCGTTATTAGCGTATTCATTTCTATTAGCGCTTTCACAACGGTTGTCGCCCCTTGGCCTTATTTTTAGATTCTCGACCCCAACTTCTGGCAAGATGCTTTTGATTAACTTTCGCATTTCTTGATTTATTACTATCAAAATTTTACGTTTGATAGAATAATCTTTGCGTTTTTAACAATATATCTTTGATAAAGTTTAAGTCAATATTGAGAAAGTTATTTGATTGCAAAGTTTTTGTGTTTCGAAGCGTGTCTCAAAAACAAAGATCGACTTGAACTTCTTATATGTTAACGAACTTTGCAATTTCTATAGCTCTAGCAATTTGTAATCAAAACTTATAGGCAAAGCAATTTAAGAAAGCGTATAGTGTCTAGAGTAATAATTAATTAATTTTATATATTTTAATAGCGAAATGCGAAAGTTGACCAAAATTATCTTGCCAGAAGTTGGGGTCGAGGATCTAAAAATAAGGCCAAGAGGCGACAATCGTTGTGAAAGCGCTAATATTCGAAATTTTTCCCGCACAAACATCAATTCCCTTATCGCCCCATATATGCATATATTTCTACCCATATCAACATATAACATAGCAAGCAATATATAGTTCAAAACCTTATATTATCTTGCGTGTAAATTGAGAATATTGACAAGAGATATTACGATTGTAATATAAGATTGAAGTATTTCAAGCTCTTGAGAGCTATGCTTGGCAATATCTTGGCAAATCTATGAGCAAAATAATTCTAGCTACAGCATCGTCAAAATTGAATCAAACTTGCTTAAAATCTCTAGCTATGTGTAAAATTTTACATCTTCAAGTGAGACCACATTGAGAGATCAATGTTTGAGAAAGTGGTGGTGTATATATGGGTTGGGGGGTGCGAAAATTGATTTTCGTGCGCCAAGCATTCAAGATCGACCTGAATAGTCTCGAAGTGGACCTGTAAATGCTTTCATCCTCGATGTAGCTTTCGTCACCTTAGAGTAAGGCGCTGTCTGGGGTCATATTGCCATTATTTAGCAATCCACGGAAAGTGCTGGAATTAGCCTAACCACATAATAGCGGGCTTTGGAGTCGAGTTCTCGGGCGGCATCTTCTCCATCCACGACATAAACCTCGCACTCTGGTTTTACGGGCAAGAATCGACTGTCAAGAGTGTGTGCGGCGGGCATCACGGCTGTGCAGCCCGACTTGAAGAAGCATAAAGAGAAGGAGAATGTGGTAGGAATCATGGAATTCCGGGATCGACAGATTCTAGACGTCGATGTAAGTTGGAGGATGGCAGCGGAGCAGGAAGAGTCTACTGAAGTTATCAACTCAGGGCCCAAACTCATTGTGAACATGAATCCATCAAGCAATCTCGTAAATCTTCATGACTAAAGTAGACAGGCATCAAGCGAGAGATGCCGGGGAATTATTATTCAAGATTCGAGAACGCGTTCATAAAGGTGGCGAACGAGTTCACGGCATTTTGCGTGGATGGGACGAGGTTACCCTTGAGTCTGAAGGTGGCGGTACAGGCGGTGGCGATGGGCATTGCGTGTTCCAGGAGAGTTTGGTTGGCGGAAAAAGGATCTGGTTGGATAAGAAAGGGAGGAGGGTCGAGAGGGCGAATTTGTAGAGGAGAAAAGGAAAACGGGGGAGAGGGGAGCTGGATTTTGATAGATATGCATAAGGTATGCATACACGTGGTATAACTAAGACTATACAACTCCCTTGCTCACGTTTGCGGTGGTCTTCATGATATGCCGTGTGTGGAAGTGAAGAGCTATTGGTGCGGATCGGTCTCTGAGAGCCCCCGTCAGTACCCGACCTGGTGCTGGGACAGCTCATTAAAATTCTGGAATGACCATATACTTGGTGAATCGTTTGTTCATCATCAGGTGCCTCTGTCAAACAAGATAATTGATTAGAACATCTCGGGATGAGAGTCGGTATTTTGGCGTTGCTGTTGTGTCTGCTTCCTTGCAAGTCGGACACACTTTTTGTGGACTGAACTGATGGCTTAATGCCTTTGCGATGGGTGTGCAGTGTTGCAGATCCTTCGGCTCGTCAGGGGCTTTTCTGATGCTGTGATTGCGCCATCATCGCCAACGAAAGGGATTTGCTGGCATCTTGCGAGAGCCAAACGGGCTTCTGAAGATCGAGACACCTAAGCGGGAAAGTGGTCGTGGAAGAAGCTAGCTTGAGACTTTTATTGACTCCGTTTGCCCAATAAGAGTCGCTTCTACTAAATGTAAATTCGCCTCTATGCGTTTGCATTAAGTATACTTGAAGTGGGTGGTTTGCTGAGTGTCAGGTCGTGAAGTGAGATAATGACCTGGTGCCCGAGCCTTTGTTGTCAGTGTACAGCAGTGAATGCTGAGCAAACAAGCCGTATGAAGCTGGTAAAGTATTGCTGATTACTGAGAGATATATTGCTCTGTGAATGCTGGCTTGTTAACAGCCTGCCAGTTCGAGGAACAGGATTTTGGAATATTGCAGCTACTGACATCTTTACCAACATGAATACAAAGCATATATTCGTCATCATGGGTCCAGCAGGCTGTGGGAAGTCTTCGGTGGCCACAGCTCTAGCAGAGATGTTGGGGATGCCCATGGTGGAGGGCGATGATGTGCGCCCTCTTATGCCTGGACTATTGGGATTAACGAAAACGGTATGCTGACTTACCGTTTTGACAGTATCACAGCCACGCCAATAGGCAGCAGATGGCCAGCAACAAACCATTGACCGACGAGGACCGTTGGGAGTGGCTGAGAACCTGCCTCGAAGCAGCAATGAAGGAGCTATACGACAATGCAGAAGCGAAATGCGTGTTCCTGTCGTGCTCAGCATTGAAGAAGGCATATCGGGATATGATGCGCATTCCAACATTGAAGAGAAAGATAGATATCCATTTCGTGTACATGAAAGTGGAAGAGGAGGTACTTATGGAGCGGATAGGGCGGAGGAAGGATCATTACATGAAGTCAGGAATGGTGAAGAGCCAACTGGAAGCGCTGGAGGAGCCAGGCCCGGCGGAAACGGATGCGGTAACTGTCGACGCGGGAAGGGAGTTGGGGCAGGTGGTGGAAAAAGTTCTGAAATTTGTGAGGCGCCTTGTAGGAGACCATTGATTTTTGGAACCTGGAAGCCTGGGCAAACATAATTTCAACAGAAGGGCAGGGGAATGGATGGATGGTTCTTTAGAAAAGAGGTAGTAGGAAGACAACTATAGAATTTTTCGGAGAAAGGTGGAGAGACGGAATAAAATTACTTGCGAAGAAGATGTAGCAAGAAGGCTTGCATGCTAGGCAGTAGTGAAAAAAGCAGTGAGTGAGGTCCAGAAACAGCTTGCGGTAAAAGAAAACCTCCTGGCAGGTGTCTTATCGGTTAATCAACAGCACCGGGTACTTTCATGTATGTTGTCGAAGGCCACGAGTCTAGTGGCACAGATCTCCAAAAATCGGCAGAACGTTTTTGTATGATATCCCTTTCTCGGCCTGATCTATTGGAAACACTCAAGCTGGTTGTCCTTGACGCACAACCCGACGTGGCCTTGTGCGGCGAGATCGAACATGGACCTGCCGAGCAGTGTGCCAGACGAGCCAGAACCATAATCGAAGTGCATTCGTTAGGGAGGACACAGCATTTGCGTGCCTATCATGGCGTTTCGAGCAGTGAACAGCTATTACCAAGTGGTCACTTGATCCCATGTCACGCTAGAATATGGGGTCTTGGCAACCGTTGGCGTGCCAAGGATTCAAGGTCCTGCAGGGTGTGATGCTAGTCCTGCATCATAATGTTTGATACTCAAATACATGTATACAATAAGCTGATCAATCAACTATTGCGACAACACATCTACAATTAGGGGAAACTTGTCGACTCGAAGCGTATACCAGCTCCTCATCTGCGCGTTTTGATCCAGATCACTACAACGTTGCGCTCTGCGGTGCCATCATCACACGACCATCTCCAACAATGCCTCGACGTTAGTCGATGCTTGTTAGAGGCTCTTATTACCAGGATTCTACGAGGGGCCATGGCCTTCAATTTCAACTGGTCACCCCTGAGCGCGGATGCCTCATTCTATACTCGCGCTCAGGAGCTTCTCACAACAGCTCTGAACAAGTCGCCGAAGCCCCCAATCATTGTGGATGATATCCTTGTCAATAAGCTTAACCTGGGATCAGTACCGCCCGAACTCGAAATACTAGAGATTGGCGATCTGGCTGAGGACCGGTTTCGAGGCATATTCAAAATGTGCTACAGTGGTGATGCCTTCCTCACCCTCAAAACAAGAGTGCAGGCAAGTTTACATGTGAGGGCAACGCAAAGGAGATGCTCTAATCCATAATTAGGCCAACCCTCTGAATACATATCTATCCACTCGACCCTCGTTTACGTCGCCGCAACCCCTCGCCGCTTCTTCTAGCCTTACCATACCTCTACAAATTACTCTCTCCGAGTTCAAGCTCTCAGCTTTCATCATCTTAGTATTCTCTCGGCAAAAGGGTCTCACACTGGTCTTCAGAAACGATCCTCTGGAGTCTCTCAAGGTCTCGTCTACGTTCGACTCAATACCGTTCGTCAGGGATTATCTCCAGAAAGAAATTGAAGGGCAGCTGAGAACTCTGCTGATGGACGATCTTCCAGCTATCATACACCGATTATCTTTGCGCCTGTGGGTCCCAGAATACCGAGCGAAAGACGACAAGGAAAAGGCTTGCAATGCTGGGATCCCCGCGCCTGAGGAAACGCCCGTGGACCCGTTGGCAAGTCCACCTCAGGATCCAGTCGATGTATCCGGGAACATACTAGATCCATCGCAGATCGCTTCGTTGTCTTTGGAATCCGGGGTCGAGACGCACTCGTTGTTTTCGCAGAAGAACTTGGTCCGCCTCGCAGCGTTGACCGATTCGCACCGTACATTATCGCTTTTCACGCCTGGGATGCGAGACGTTGTGTTCCGAGCCTGGGCTGGCCCTGTGGAGCGGGGAGAAAGCCATGGCGTTGGTCATACCTTTACTCCCAGCATCTCGCGGTCACATTCCTTTGCGGGTAATATGAGCACGACCTACACCTTTTCCGACGATGCGAACGCCGGGCCTCGAGCTGTGAGACCGACCCTGACTAGCTATGGCTCTTCCGCTACCGGTCTGAGCCTCGGCTCCAACAGAACTGCGAAACCTCATGGGGGACGGAAGCGAAAGCATCGAGTCGTGAATCTCAGAAGGAAAAATCCCGAGACTGGCGACTTAGAAAGTGTCAGCGGAGAAGGAAGCACTATCTCTGGCACAGCTTCCCCTGCGCCATCCGAATACGGACCCGCCGAACCTCATCAAGAGAGAGAAGGCGAACTCACAACTCCTCCCAAAACGCCCGAGAAGCCGCAACGACCGTGGCAGCAGTCGCAATGCGACTTCGACGGCATCGATCTGCGCGACACCCCGCCTAGGTTGCGCAGCATTACTCCACACAAGCCACCATGGCAGGATCTGGATCTGACCCCACGACCTGCACCTTCCGCAGAGCCATCGTCATCCGCTCAGCAAGCGCCTTCACTTCGACCAAGACTGCAAGACGTACAGCTTTCGCAGCGGCAGTCCTATCCTAGCGAGAAGGCGCAACAGGGCTCCTCAACGACGCCCCTTCATCCATCTACAACGCAGCCTCATACGCCATTCGCAAACTCTGAAGCACCATCCGGTGGGATCTTGGAGCAAGCCTGGATGATGAAGATAGCTGGCGAGATAGCGCGGAGAGTCCATGATGAGAAGGTGAGCAACCAAGGACTCTGGGATCGAAGTGATAGAGGGAGCTCGCCGCCGCCGGCTTATAGGTCATGATTCAAAGGGTGGGAATGGGTTCTCGCTGTTGTTCAAGCGGTTGTATTATATGAGTCAGGGAGTATCTGAGTGCATTAGCGTCGGCGTTTTGGGTACTCGCAAGACCCGTTTTTGGGCCAGGTCAGGTAGAGAGTCCCTTTCCATTATGTGCAGCGAGTAACCACAATACCTCTCGCTCTTAGCATGAACGACCTTCAAACATTCCACAATGGCTCATCTCGCTCGTTCCTATTCACAACGTCTATCACATCGTAATCTCAATCACCTATTCTACTGCCCATCTCCTTCTTCCGTTCTCCTTATTCGAGTCCCTCTTGCTCAGTCCCCTTCTCTGAACGCCTCTTTGCGGAATCTCGCCCTCTTCTTTCTCTTTCTCTACCCCCTCCTTACGCTCTCTCTCGCGCTCTCTCTCTCTTGTCTTCTTCTTTCCCCTCTTTATCTATTTATTACAATTATCCCATCTTTGTCCCTACTTTCACAATTCTTACACAATCTTCCTATCTTTATTCCCATCTTTTATCATTTTACCATAGTCTTTCCACCTCCAGCCCCACAATCTCAACCCCTCCCCACGCTCCCATTTCATACTCATCCCATATCTACAACCCATCCTTCCTCACATCCATCTCCACCTACCCGTAGCCCTCCCGCACCTACACTCTCCCCCATACCTCACCAACACTAACCCCCTCATTCCATACCTCCATCGCACTTATCCCCAGCCCCACATTCCCCTCCCCCCTCCACTCCACCCCAC
>JAABUQ010000971.1_pt1 | contig 64636 bp, 62 predicted proteins | sample 5560001 | NCBI WGS metagenome assembly JAABUQ01 (sample SAMN10711888, study PRJNA513371) | rock metagenome | isolation source: Antarctica rocks | place: Antarctica: Victoria Land, Finger Mt nord | collected 2015-12-18
TACGCTCCTCCGCGCTTACATAGCTGAATACACTCGCTTGCTGCTCGTCTCTTCCTCGCATCCACAAGAGACGCTCACCACCTTCTTTAGTCACTTGCGAAGATCAATTTTCAACAAGTTCCTAAGCTATTCAGGCACTCAGGAACGCACGCTACGATCGCACTTAGCGAATGGCTAGCGCAATCGAACAATGGGAATGAGTGCAACCCTTGCGGTAAGCCAGAGCCTCCAGCGTCCCTTGTAACTGCGGGAGAGATATCGCTTCGGCTGCGGCCGTGATTAATAGGTCAACTCAGTGTACGGCTTCTACGTCTGACCCAACGACTGACCCGAGCGCCGGCGGTTCAGGGATGTAGCAGCGGGGCTCCAGCATGCGCTTCTTCCTATCCAGTATGTAACACTAATGCCAATCCGCCGCAGTGGGCGTGCGCCGGCGGCGAACAACCGTGTACTTCTCCGCAGCCTTCACCCTGCTGTTACAACTGCTATGTTTACTGCACTTCCGGTGGCTGGGTGTGTGAAGGAAGCCCCATCACGATCGACGTAACCGGAGTTGGGTTTCATTTCACCAATATTGCTAATGGGGTCCAAGTTTCGCGTGCTTCCGGATCAAGATTTGAAGCAGATGAGCTGGCCTGATGCCACTTACGGCAACGCTTGGTTAGCCCTCGACCGAGATGGAGATGGGAAAATAAACGATTTCACGGAATTATTTTGGCAATGCCACTCCCCAGCCGAACAGTGACAATCCGAACGGATATCTTGCGCTGGCAGTGTTTGATGAGCCAATAAATGGCGGAAATGGTAACGGTGTGATTGATCCGGGCGATTCAGTTTATAGTCATCTTCGGGCTTGGATTGATGAAAACCATAACGGTGTTAGTGAACCTAATGAGCTCCACACACTGGTGGAAGCAGGTGTATTTGTTATCGACTTACATTATCGGGAATCTAGGTATGTAGACGAAAACGGAAATGTATTCCGGTACAAATCCACCATCTTGGACAAGGCATCATTGCGGGACAGAACTTGTTATGACGTCTTTGTACAAGTAGACATGAATGCACCCAAATGAAGACCACTCGGGCAGTATCTTTGCTATCCCACTTTTTGCTGGTGATTGCGTTCGGCTTCGGCGTAACGTCGGCGGAAACCTGCGCTCAGCTTTCCGATGAAAAGAAGAAGGCGCTCACTGTGTATGTTGCGCAAAAGTACAAGCTTCCGGATTCAGTATCGCTCAAGCTTATTAGTGACGAGCTTTTGCAGCAAACCTGTTTCCATCAATTAACATTCGAAGGCACGACGCTTCTGAAGACGTGGAAGCTCAAGCTTTACCTCTCCGCTGATGGCCGTTACGTAATGAGTGATTTGTCGGATACAACGATCAATCCCATAGAAGAGGATCGGGCTAAATCGCGGGCGCTTATGGCCGATTTATCCGAAAATAAAGGCGCTAGTCGAGGCCCTGAACATGCACCCGTAACGATCGTTGAGTTCTCTGATTTTCAATGCCCTTACTGCAAAGAATTGGGCTAATGCAATGGAGCAAGTACTGCTTACTGAATCGAACAGTGTGCGTGTCGTTTTCCATCACATGCCGCTGTCTATACACCAGTGGGCGCACGAGGCCGCTCTGGGTGCGGCATGCGCACAATTGCAAAACAGTAAGGCTTTCTGGACTATGCATGACCGCTTGTTCCAGGAGCAAACCAGCATAACAGCCAGCAATATCAAAGTGAAGCTATTAGAATTTGCACAGGCCAACTCGGGCCTCCGCATGGCCGGAGTTTCGAACATGTCTCGATAACGAAATGTCGTTAGGTCTCGTTTTTCGCGACATGAATATCGGAAACTCAAATGAAGTGAATGGTACGCCAACTCTTTTCATCAATGGACAGCGGTTCAGGGTGTCAAAGACGCTGCACAATTGCGTGGGCTAATCGATAAAGCTATCAAAGATGCCCATCAGAGCTCCAGCAACTTACATTCGGAAGCAGAAGTGGACGGGTCCCCAACCAGCGACCTCCGGGTACTGCACTAGCTGTGCAATGGGACGCCTTATGCTTGATTGCGTCTTGTAAAAGGCTCTCTAAACGGAAAGCGGCGTGCCGCTTACGCCAGCACGCCGCCATTCGGAACCTCTGTTCCGGCTACTTAGTTATTGCTGACTTCCACATTGATCGTCTTCGGTTTTGCCACTTCCTTCTTCGAAAGCGTAACCGTCAGAACGCCGTTCCTGTAATCAGCTTTCACGTTCTCGCCATCCACGCTGTCCGGCAAGCTGAACGCCCGCACAAACGCCCCGTAGCTGCGCTCAATCCGGTGAAAGCCCTTTTGGCCATTTTTCTGCTCTTCAAACTTGCGCTCACCTTTCAAGGTCAGCGTTCCATTCTCTAGCTGAATTGCAACGTTCTTGGCGTCCACATCGGGTAGGTCCGCCTTCACTACTAACTCGGTCTCCGTCTCGTAGATATCAACCGCTGGCGACCACGGACGAGAAGCCGGTTCGCTGAACAGCCTGTTTACGGAATCGTGCAACAGCCGCAGACCGGTCGGAAATTCATCAAGTTCGGCATTGAAGGGGCCGTATTTAATCACTGGCATTTTCGTTTCCTCCTATCCAGATTCTGATACATCTCCATAATAAGATCTGCGTCCCAATGTGTCAAGTCTATTTATTGATTTACACGCATATTATCTGAACTAAAGTTGAGCCGCTGCAAACCACATAACCCAAACGCCACTGCCACCGGTATATACGCATCCACCTGTCGAGCTTCCCGGAACTTCCCAAACAGGTAAGTCACTGCCAGCAGTGGGATTGCCAGCACCGCCATCTGCCGAACCATCCGTGGAGCCGCTTTCCATCCCAAAACTGTCAGCAAAACCAGCGGCAGCCAGGCCATAGCCGTGAACGCCATCGCACCCGGCGCATGCAGCAGTTCCCATAGGTTCGTCAGAATGCGGAAATGAACCGTCGCCCGCATGGGAACCGCCAGCGTCATCACCACCCGCGCCATCAACCACGCGGCTAAAGAGAACCCCAGCGCCCGCGTCAGCGTCTTTCGGGATTCCCCCCAAAGGCACACCGCCGCCACGAACACCAGAAGCAGGGTATTTTCATGGTTCAGCGCGCCGACTCCTACCGCCAAAGCGAACCAAATGTAAGCCCGCTTCCAAAGGGCAAGTAGGCCAGCCGTGTAGAACGCCACAATCGCCACGTCATAAAAGGTGTAGTAGGAGAACATGGGCGCCAGCAGAAACACCGTCAGCACCTGTCCCAGGAAGGCCCTGCTCTCCTCAATAAAGAGTTCAGACCACTTCCGGACCAGCATCATCGTGACCAGAATGATGGGTGCTTGCACTATCCAGTAGACGCGCAGGTCGGAAAGCCCCGGCGCCGCTTGATGCAGCCAGCGCGCCGGCCAGATAAACAGCAGCCGCCGGGAGAACACCTCCAACGTTTCTGAGCCTTCAATCAAAACGCCCAGCTTGTACCAGGGCGCGTCGTAGCTCAACCGGCTCAGATACCACAGCAGGAGGCCCGAACAAACCAGCGTCCAAAGCGCGTTATTCACCGGCCGCCAGTTCACGCCGCCTTCAAACCATCTCAGCCGGATAGCCAAACCGGCCACTGCTGCGGCACACAAGAGTAAGGCGGACCCCTGTCTCAAGAGCCGGGCCAACTCGCTCAAATCGGCAGGAATGAAGTGTTCTTCAGAACCTTTATCTAAGGCCGCCAGCGCCCCCACTAACCCATGAGAAAGCGAAATCCCAAATAGAAGGACGGCGGCAACGGCCAGCGCAACCGCTAAGCCGGCTAGGACAGTTCGGAGTGTAATTCTCATGTTGTCGGTAAGGGTACTGTGAGCAGAGTCATCCTAGCAGCCGCCCCGTCTCGCGGCAGCCATTTGAAAAAACGAACCCAACCGGCAGTTCGTTCGGTAAAATGGCCCCAAATCAGGCCACCATTGGCTTCGTTCCGCAATCTGCCCGGTCTCAGGGCCGGTTCGTTCGGTAAATTTGCAGCCTTCCAGCCCGCCGGCTCATCTCTTGTCGCGTATGTCTAACCTAAAAGAAGGGGATCCGGCGCCCAGCATCGCGCTCGATACCGATTCCGGCGAGCATTTTGAGCTCTCCTCTCTCCTCGGCAAAAACGTGGTCCTGTACTTCTATCCCAAAGCCGACACCCCCGGCTGCACCCAGGAGTCTTGCGCCTTTCGCGACAGCACCCAAAAGTTCACCGCCGCCAACACCGTCATCGTCGGCGTCTCGCCCGATGCCTCGAAGGCGCAGGCCAAATTTAAGACGAAATTCGACCTGCCCTTCGCCCTTTTGGCCGACGTCGACCACAAGGCAGCCGAGGAGTACGGCGTCTGGAAAGAGAAAAGTATGTATGGAAAGAAGTACATGGGTGTCGACCGGACCACCTTCGTCATCGGTCCTGAAGGCAAAATCAAGAAGATCTTTCCGAAAGTCAGCGTCGCTGGTCACGCCGAAGAAGTTCTGGCCGCCGTCGCCGATTGAACATCTATTGGGACGGGTTCTAAAATTTGGAAGTTAGCGATTCTCGCCGTTATCCCTTTCGTCCGGTCTTGGGCGTAGGTGCGCTGATCTTTAAGGGCGATCGAGTCCTCCTGGTCGAACGCGGCAAGCCTCCGCTGGTTGGCTATTGGTCCGTTCCGGGCGGCGTCGTCGAGACGGGCGAGCGCCTCGAAGATGCCCTCGTCCGCGAAGTTTGGGAAGAGACCGGGCTCAATATTACGGCCGATTCGATCGCCACCGTGTTCGAGCGCATCATGCCGGATGCATCCGGCGGTTGCGAATATCATTATGTATTAATCGACTTTTATTGCACCGTGCGCGATGGCGAACTCCGCCCCGGAGACGATTCGAATAGTGTTCAGTGGTTTGACATCGACAAGCTGGCGGATTTGACCATGACAGCCGGCACCCGCAATGTGATTACAACCTGCTGTACCCGGCCTCCCACTCAGCCCCACGTCGCGCGTCCTTAAGTAGTAACCATTCGCTCTCAATGCCGTTTAGCAGTTCCGCGCTCCTCCAATTCGACGAGTTGAAACAGCTCCTTGCTACTTTCGCCGGAAGTGTCTCCGGCCGGGCTCTGATCTCCGCGCTGGAGCCGCACCGCGACAGGCTCGCTCTCGAAAGGGGTCTGGCCGAAGCCGGCGAAGCCATCGCCTATTTGCGGGAGGCTGCCGGAGCGCTACCCGCGCAGGGCGCCGCCACCCGTCTGCGCTTTGATCAGCTGCGCGATGTTGACTCCGCCGTCCGCACGCTGTTGATAGAAGGAGCCTCGCTCGATGGCCGCGAGATCCTCGATCTTTTTCATACGCTTTCGCTTGCCGGCGAGTATCGCGCCATCCTGCTCTCGCTCACCGCCCGTTTCCCCCGTCTCGCCCACCGCGCCCATCAGCTCGCCGACTTGCGTGACCTTGCCCGCCACTACGCTCGCACCTTCCTGCCCGACGGTAGTTTGGCGGATGAAGCGAGCGTCGCTCTAGGCCGCATCCGGCGCGACATGGAGCGCCAGCAGAAAACCATTCACGACTCCCTCGATCGCTTCCTGCGCGCGCACCGCAGCGACGGCGCCTTGCAGGAAGACTTCGTCACCATTCGTGATGACCGCTACGTAGTCCCCATTGTTGCCGGACAAAAGGGCCGCGTTGACGGCGTGATTCACGGTTCAAGCGGCACTGGCCGGACTCTATTCGTCGAGCCGCTCGAAACCGTCAGTCTCAACAACCAGCTGGTACGCCTGCGTGAAGACGAGATCCGCGAGATCGAGCGTATCCTTGCCGAAATCACTAACGCTCTCCGCCAACACAGCGGGGAAATTGCCGCCACCGCCGAAACCTTAGCTGCCTTCGATTGCACTTTCGCCAAAGCTGGCTTTGCGGTCTCTTACAACGCCGCTATCCCGCGCTTCAGCCACAACGTTCGCAGGCTCTTGCTTCGGGAAGCCCGCCATCCGCTGCTTGAAACCGTGCTGCGTAAGCAGCGCAAGCCCATCACGCCCATCTCTTTTGAGCTCACCGACAGTACTCGCTGCCTGCTGATTAGCGGCCCCAATACTGGTGGTAAAACCGTCACCATGAAGACCACGGGCCTGCTCGCGCTCATGGCCCATGCCGCCATTCCTGTCCCCTGTGTGGAAGCCGAGTTCCCGTTGCTCGATGACGTCCTTGCTGATATCGGCGACACCCAGTCCATCGCTGAAAGCTTGAGCAGCTTCTCCGGTCATCTGCTGCACGTCAAGCAGATGCTCGCCGCGGTCACGCCTGATAGTCTCGTCCTGCTCGATGAACTCGGCCGCGCTACTGACCCTGAAGAAGGCGGCGCCCTGGGCGTCGCCATTCTCGATGACTTCCGCCAATCCGGCGCCTTCTGCCTCGCCTCCACCCATCTGCTGCCGCTGAAGCTATACGGAGCCAAAACTCCAGGCGTCTTGAACGGGTCCATGGGCTTCAACGAAGCGACTCTCCAACCCACCTATGAACTGCGTCTCGGGGTGCCCGGTAAATCCGCCGGACTCGACATCGCCACTCGCCTTGAATTGCCTCCGCCGGTCCTCGCTCATGCGCGCGCAGTCTTACCGCGTATGCAGGCTGATTTTCAAAATCTCCTCAGTGAACTGCACCGCCAGGTGGAAGCGAACCAGCGGCGCGCGAGCGAGATGGAAGCCGCCACCGAAGCGCTTCGCAAACGCCAGATCGACCTCGAAGCAGAGGCCATTCGCAACGAACAACAGCGCCAGCGCGATTGGCAGAGAAAGTCCGAAGTGGTCATTGCCGAGTTCGAAGGGCGCGCCCACTCCGCCATGGAGCGTCTTACTGACTTAGCGGCGCAACGCAAAGCGTCTGAACAAGCTCAACGACTAGTTGCAAAAACAGCACGCGAGTTTCGCGAGGAAGCAGCCGAATCGATGGCGCCCCCGCCTGAGATTGCCAAAGCCGCAGCGCCCGAACGTCTCGTCCTCGAAGAGGGCGCGCGAGTTCGTTTGAAAGATGTTCGCGAACTCGCCACTGTCCGCCGTTTTCTCAAAAACGGCATGCTCGAAGTAGAGGCCGGCTTTCTCAAAATGCAAGTGGCGCGCGAGGACGTAGCAGAAGTCGTATCACAAAAGGTGGAAGCCCGGCAAACACTGAAGAATGTTCGCTTTGAATCCGGACCACGCTGGGATGTCTCTTACCGCGAGCTAAACCTGGTCGGTCAGCGCGCTGAAGAGGCGCTCGAAAACGTGGACAAGTTTTTAGATTCCGCCGCGCTCGCCTCCGTCAATCGCGTGCGCATCATTCACGGACACGGTATGGGTATTCTTAAGCGCGCGGTCAACGATTTTCTGGGTTCGAATCCACACGTCAGCCGCTTCTATCCCGCCGCCCCAGCGGAAGGCGGCGCGGGCGCAACCATAGTGGAATTGCGAGAGTAACATCGAATATGTTCCGGTTGTCAATAGGGATCGCCATTGTTGCTGCCTCCGCACTGCTGGCCGACAGCTCTTCGTACCAAGACTCCGTGCTGCAATGGCAAAAGACCCGAGACACTCAACTGCGCTCCCCTGACAGCTGGCTTACCTTAGTCGGCCTCGTCTGGCTCAAACCCGGCGATAATTCCATCCCTACCTCCGCCGGTTCCGCGGCCATGGTCCGGCTTACCGGCAGCCGAGTGACATTAGCAAACGGCGATCGCTCGGAACGCGCCCTGTCCTACGACGAGAAAAATCCGGACGTGATCCATGCCGGATCGGTCTTCTTTTATGTCATCAAGCGGGGAGACAAGTTCGCCGTTCGCGTCAAAGACAGCAACAGCCCTGCCCGCCTGAACTTCGAAGGGATGAAGTATTTCCCAGTCAATCCGGAGCTTCATTTTCAAGCCCGGTTCGTACCGGAGGCGAAGAAGATTCCCATTCTCAACGTCCTTGGGCAAACGGAAATGCAGGACAGTCCTGGCCTGGTCGAATTCACCTATCAGGGCAAGCAGTATCGTTTGCGCCCCATCTTCGAAGACCGGACACTCTTCTTCCTCTTCAAAGATCCGACCAACAAGACCCAGACTTACCAAGCGGGCCGCATGTTGAATACGCCCTTGCCGAAGGACGGCAAGGTGGATCTCGATTTCAATTATTCTTACAACCCGCCCTGTACCTTCACGCCCTATGCCACCTGCCCGTTGCCGCCCAAGGAAAATACGTTGTCCTTTCCCGTGGACGCGGGCGAGTTGCGCTATGGCAAAGGCCATGTCGAGTATGCCGGGCGGTGATCCTCTTGCGTACCCAGTCAGCTGATGCCGGCAAGCGGCTCGATGCTTTTCTACACGAGCGCTTAGCGGAGTTTAGCCGTTCACGTCTACAGTCCTGGATCAAGGACGGCCGCGTGCTGCTGGACGACCGGGCAACTCGCGCCTCCTATGTGTTGCGGGGCACTGAAACAATCGCGGTCACGCCCGCTGATCTTCCGCCGCTCAAAGCCGAGCCCGAAGACCTGCCGCTCAAAGTTCTGTATGAAGACGCGGACGTGATCGTGATCGACAAGCCGGCCGGAATGGTCGTACACGCGGGGGCAGGGCACTCGAGCGGCACGCTTGTGAATGCCCTCCTTCACCGCTTCGGCACGCTATCGACCGTGGCCGGCGACGACCTTCGGCCCGGCATTGTGCACCGGCTCGATCGCGATACCAGCGGAGTCCTGGTGGTCGCGCGCACGGACAAGGCCCATCAGGCATTGGCCGCTCAGTTTCATGACCGCCAAGTGGAGAAGATCTACTTGGCCTTAGTGCACGGCCGGATGAAGCAGCCACAAGGCCGCATCACGCTGCCGATCGCGCGTGATCCAGTTCGCCGGACGCGTATGACCGCCAAGCTCGCTTCCGGCCGCTCGGCCCTGACCGACTACCGCGTTCTCGAAGAGTTTGAGAGATTTAGCTTTCTGGAAGTCCGTATCGGCACAGGCCGCACCCATCAAATTCGTGTGCACCTAACCAGCATGGGTCACCCGGTCGCCGGTGACCGCCTCTATGGAGCTCCGGTGCAAACGGCCGGTTCGCCTCTGCTGGGCCGTTTCTTCCTGCACGCGCACCGCCTCAGCTTCGCTTCGCCTTCCAGCGGAGAAAAGATCACGATTGAGAGCCCACTCGCTCCCGAGTTAGCGGCCTTCCTGGCTTCGCTGCGCGAAGGCACAAGCGAAAACACAGCCCAGTGAAAACACATATAGAATAAAGTGATCCGAATGAACCTTCGAGTAGTTTCGCTTGCGGCCGTCGCCACCGTCCTGGGCGCCCTCGGTTTACGCATGGGCGCGCAAGAACAAGTCACGCCTGATTCCGCTCCTATCCGGGCTGAAGTCACGCGCGTGAACATGCTGTTTACTGTCACCGATAAGCACGGCCGCTTCGTGACCGATCTGGGCAAACCTGACTTTGAGGTCTTTGAGAACAAGAAGGCACAAAACATCCTCGAGTTCACCTCTGAAACCGATCTGCCGCTGCGCCTGGCCATTCTGATCGATACCAGCAACAGTATTCGCGATCGCTTCCGCTTCCAGCAAGAAGCGGCGACAAACTTCATCGACAGCGTGATGCGCACCCAGGATAAAGCCGTGATTGTCAGTTTCGATACGGCGGCCGAACTGGTCGCCGACCTCACCAACGACACCAACAAGCTTGAGAACGCGGTCCGCAATCTTCGGCCCGGTGGCGGCACCGCGCTCTATGACGCCATCTACTTTGCCTGCAAAGAGAAGCTGATGCTCGACCAGCCCATGTACAAGTTCCGCCGCGCCATGGTGGTTCTGAGCGATGGCGACGATAATGAAAGCCGCTACAGCCGCGACCAGGCGCTGGAGATGGCGCAGCGGGCGGACACCGTCATCTACACCATCTCCACAAACATCAGCCATATCGAAACGGACGGCGACAAGGTCATGCGCTACTTCGCTGAGCAAACCGGGGGTGTATCGTTCTTCCCGTTCCAGGCAAAAGATCTGAATCAGTCGTTCGAGAACGTAGCCAATGAACTGCGGCACCAGTACAATCTCTTCTACCGTCCTGAGCCTCTGAAGGCCGATGGGCTCTATCACGGAGTGCAGATCAAAGTGCGAGGCCGGAAAGATCTCGTCGTACGAGCTCGCAGAGGCTATTACGCCCGCCGGGCCAACGCCTAAAACAAATTGACCGGGTTCTGTTTAGGGCTATACTAATAAGTGACCCTCCCCGAGTAGCTGTCCTTGAAAGGAATCCTATGGACGAAAAAGAGCGAGCCCGCACATTAGCAGTCACGCTGGGTCAAATAGAAAAGCAATTCGGCAAAGGCTCCATCCTGCGCCTCGGCGCTAAGGAAGCCATTGTTCCGGTATCGTCGATCTCGACCGGATCCATCTCGCTCGACTATGCCCTGGGGGTCGGCGGATTGCCGCGCGGGCGCATTTGCGAGATCTTCGGCCCTGAGTCGTCCGGCAAAACCACCATCGCCCTGCAGGTGATCGCGGAGGCCCAGAAGGTGGGCGGCATGGCGGCGTTTATCGACGTGGAACACGCGCTCGATCCGGTCTATGCGAAGAATCTCGGAGTGGACGTAGACAATCTACTGGTCTCGCAGCCGGACTTCGCGGAACAGGCGCTCGAGATTACCTCGGCACTCATCACTTCGGGTTCGATCGACGTGCTGGTTGTCGATTCGGTCGCGGCGCTGGTTCCGAAGGCTGAGCTCGACGGTGAGATGGGCGATTCGCACATGGGCCTGCAGGCGCGTCTCATGTCGCAGGCCATGCGCAAGCTGACAGGTATCGTTTCTAAGTCGAATACCTGCCTGGTCTTCATCAATCAAATCCGTGAAAAGATCGGCGTGATGTTCGGCAATCCCGAGACCACTACCGGCGGTCGCGCTCTGAAGTTTTATTCGTCTGTCCGTCTCGATATCCGCCGCATCGCCGCCATCAAAGATGGCGAGACAGTGACCGGCAACCGCACCAAGGTGAAGGTGGTGAAGAACAAGGTGGCTCCGCCGTTTCGCGAAGCCGAGTTCGACATCGTCTACGGCGAAGGCATTTCGCGAGAGGGCGATCTGCTAGATCTCGGCGTCACTCACAACATTGTGGAGAAAAGCGGATCCTGGTTTAGCTACAAGGGCGAGCGCATCGGGCAAGGACGTGAAAACGTCCGCCAATTCCTCAAGGACAATCGAGACATGCTTGCCAGGATTGACGCCGAACTGCGCCAGGCGCTAGGGTTGACCAAGGGCGGCGGGGAAGTGGATCTGACTGCTCCCGTCGTTCCTACCCCGATAGATACGCCGAAGACAGCTGTTGCGCGCGGACGGTAGGAAGCCGATTCTTAGATTAGCTTAAGAACACAGCGCGAAAGGGTCTTGACTTGGAATCGAGTCTTTTTGGGATTTTGGGTAGTTAGTTCCCTCAGCATCTCCACACGCACCCAATTTCGGCCGGTAAACAGTTGGTAGTGTGGGCCCGGACTGCGCCGTGACATCTGCTTCGGCTAAGCCGAGCGGTCTGCTACGCTGAGATTGAGGGATCGCGTCCTGCATCCCGTGGTGTCTCAATGAATTCTGTAAACGATATGGGTGTTGTAACGGAAGAAGCGCAGTCGCAGAACGAACGTTCGCCTGAGGAAATGGAGTCTGAAGCTGCCGGTCGCACGGCGGATTCCTCGCTTCGGGACGTGGCGCTTGAGCGCGATCGCATAGCGAGAGAAAAGGCTGAGCTGCAAGATCTTCTGCAGCGCCGTCAAGCGGAGTTTGACAACTATCGTCGGCGCAACGAGCGCGAGCGCAGCGACTTATTTGAATTTGCAGCTATGGATGCAGTGAAGGGCCTGCTGCCGATTTTGGATGATTTCGAGCGCGCCATCAAAGCCGAGAGTGCCGACAAGGATTATGCGCGCGGCATGGAATTGATTTACCAGCGGCTGTCTGAATCGCTGCACAAATTGGGCCTGGAGCCGATCTCGTCGGACGGTCCGCTTTTCAACCCGCACGTTCATCACGCGGTGGAGATGGTGGACACCAAAGATCATCCGGACCAGGCGATCTTGGACGAATATCAGAAGGGATATTACTTCAAGGGGCGTTTGCTTCGCCCGGCGATGGTAAAGGTGGCGGTCAATCCGTGACCGCGGTAGGGAACATACGCAAAGTAAGATGAGTGTCGCCAAACGAGATTACTACGAGGTGCTGAGCGTCACGCGCGACTGCGACGACCAGACGCTCAAGGGCGCGTACCGCAAGCTGGCGCTGCAACATCACCCGGATCGAAATCCCGATAACCGGGAAGCGGAAGAGCGCTTCAAAGAAGCGGCTGAAGCTTACTCCGTTTTGAGCGATCCGCAGAAGCGGGCGTCCTATGACCGCTTTGGACACCAAGGCGTGAACGGCGCCGGCTCCTCCGGGTTTGACGAGACGCCTTTTGCGGACTTCGGGGATATTCTCGGCGATCTGTTCGGGTTGGGGAACATCTTCGGAGGGGGAGGACGGCAGCGTTCTCGCGTGCAGCGTGGCGAAGACATCCGCTACGATCTGGAGATCAGCTTTGAAGACTCGATGCGTGGCCTTTCAGCGGATCTGCAGATTCCGCGCATGGAAGCATGCACGAAGTGCCAGGGAACGGGCGCCGACCCGAGCGTGGGTTTGGTCACTTGCGAGGCTTGCCGTGGCCGCGGCGAGATTCTGTACCAGCAGAGTTTTCTTTCGATCCGCAAGACGTGTCCCACCTGCGGGGGCCGCGGCAAAGTGATTCGTCAGGCCTGTCCGCAATGCCGGGGCGAAGGTTTTAGCAGGGTAGAAAAAAAGCTGAAGGTCAATATACCGGCGGGCGTGGACAATGGGACGCGCTTGCGGTTATCCGCGGAAGGCAATCCTGGCCCGGCGAACAGCCAACCGGGTGACCTCTACGTGGTGATCAAGGTAGCGGACCATCCGATCTTCGAGCGGCGCGAGTACGACCTGCATTGCACGCTGCCGGTGAATATCGCACAAGCCGCTCTGGGCGCTGAGATTGAGATAGAAACCTTCGATGGTCTGCAGAAGATTCGTATTCCCGAAGGAACGCAAGCCGGGGCTCAATTCAGGCTGCGAAACCTGGGTGTACCGCACCTAAGCAGCCGTGCTCGCGGCGATGTGTACGTTCACCTGGACGTGCAGGTGCCGCAAAAACTAACGCGCGAACAGCGCAAGCTCTTTGAACAACTGAATGAACTGTTGCCTGCTGAAAACATGCCGCACGAGAAGAGCGTGTTTGAAAAGGTTCGCGACTTCTTCGGCTGATCCATTGGGTTGATTCAGCAGAAATCGCTCCTTGCCAGTCGCGGCTCGGTAGGCGTTATCGAGCTTCGTAGCGTTTCTCAAACTTGTTTCGCGAGTTGTACACTTCGAAGCTGCCGTCGGCATTCGCCGTTACCTTCAAATAAAATCCCGTGTCAGCTTCCGTCACGTTGGCGAGAAACGGATCAGAGGCATTGTGCTCAGTCCCGCCGGCATCGGCAAAGTGCAGTTGCCAGATATCCTCAAGTCCCGGAGAGGATTTGACAATGTCCCAGGCAGAGGGCGCGGCGCCCTTCTTCGCGCCGTTATCGAAGATCGCGACACGTGGCGCAAGCGCGTGCACCAGCGCCGGGCTGTTGCTGAGATCCATGCCATGATGCGAGACGACCAGGATGCCGGCCCGCCCCAGCTTATTGGCCGGGCAGGCTAACTCAAGCTCTTTATTCCAGGTCAGATCGCCCAAGTCCACAATCCGTAACGGGCCGAAGGTAATGACCACGCCAATGGAACGCGCGTTTTCGGTTGGGTCGGACGCCTTCTGCTCGACTCCAGAGCAGAAGGGATTGGGCTGGCCGGCGCCTTCGAGAGACTGGCTGATCAACTTGCCGTCTGCGCTGACCACGAGTGCGTCCAGGCCTTTTACCGGCAGCCTTTCGCCCGGCGCAGCCAGTATGTGGCGCGACCCGCCGATGGCAGCCTGATACTCGCTAAACAGATGGTTGGCGGCATTGCCGTCCTCGCGATTGGGACCGTGATCGATGAAAGTGCCCACGGGGATTTTAGCGGCCAGCTGCGGCACTCCGCCCACGTGATCGGTGTGGTAATGGGTGATAAGCACGTAGTCAATTTTCTTGATCTTGGCGCGTTTGGCGATGGCGGCGATGCGATTGGCGTCGCGATAGGCGTTATACCCCCAGCCGGTGTCAATGAGGAGAGAGTCGCCGCCGGGTGTGACAAAGAGAGTGGCTTGTCCACCCTCGACATCAATAAAAAAGATCTCCAGGGGCTTCTGAATGGCCTGAACCGAAGAGGTAGACAGAAGAGCAAGAAACCCAAAGATGGCGGCCCGCATGTGCCCTGATCGTAGCAAAGGCGGGGAGCAGGGGGAGGTGTTCTGCAGCCGGGGACTTATCACCCTGAAAACGCGCTGTAGGAATGGCCATTTTTGCTCGATATAGGTTGTAGTCGAGGGGCCGCTGAGGAGTGCGCGACGCATCCTAGAGGACGGGATGGACCAAGAAATTCTTGTGAACGCGGCGCGCGGCGCTGTGGAAGAAGTATTCGGAATGACGATCGGGCTGGCGGCAACGCCGGGCGTGGTCTGCACCGAGGAGGCCTCGTCCGGAGAAGCGGAAGGAATCGTGACTCTGATTGGTCTGGCGGGCCCATGGATAGGCGCCGGTAGTATCGGCTGCAGTTCCGAGTTAGCGTGCAAGCTATCGTCGTCGATGCTGATGTAGGAGTTCTCAACCATCAACAAAGAGGTGCTCGATGCTATGGCAGAGATCACCAATATGGTTTTCGGCAACGTCAAAACGGTTTTGGAAGAGCATCTTGGGCCGCTCGGGCTGAGTATTCCGACGGTGGTGTTCGGTCGAAACTTCTCGACCAACAGCCCCGGTCACCAGGTGTGGAGCGTGATTCCGTATCAGGTGGAATCGGAAAAGATGGACGTGAAAATCTACCTGTCGCCGAAAGATACCCAAGCGAAGAATGGCCATGCGGGACTCAACGTGCGCACTCGCTTTAAGTAAGTGGAGCCCGGACTGAATTTCGAATGGCCGAGCAGATCACGTTTGAGCAGATCACGTTTAGTAGATAAAGAGGATTTCTATGTCGACAACCCTAGCTGCACCGGCGGAAAGCAGCGCGCTGCTGCAACGCAACGAGCGAGCCGGCAAATACCTGACCTTTCACCTTGGTAGCGAGGAGTTCGGAGTACAGGTACTGAAAATCCGGGAAATCATGGGCATTCAGGAGATCACGACCGTTCCTCAGACTCCTGGGTGGATGAAGGGCGTGATCAATTTGCGCGGGAAGGTGATCCCGGTCATCGATCTGCGGCTGAAGTTCGGCATGCCCACCGTTCCCTACAACCAGCGCACCTGCATTGTGGTTGCTCAAGTAGAGACCGACAGCGAACAGATGCTGATGGGGCTGGTTGTCGATGAAGTCTCGGAGGTGGTGAATATTGCCGCAGGCGAGATTGAGGATGCGCCGTCATTTGGCTCAAACGTGCCGACGCCTTACATCCTCGGCATGGCGAAACAGAAGGGCAAGGTCAAGATTCTGCTCGACATCGATCAGGCATTGAGCAGCAGCGAGTTGGACAGCGTGCAGGGCGTATTGCAATAAAGGGCTTCAATGAACAGCATGACCATTGGGAAAAAGATCGCAGCCATCAGCGGTGTCCTGATTGCCTTTTCAGCACTATTGGGCTTCGTTTGCCTTTTCAACATCAGCAAAATAAACGCCTTCGGGCACGACATCGCCGATACGACCGTGCCGATGCTACACGAGGTGCAAGCGGCGACGATTGCATTGAAGGAGCAGAAGCTGGCGATGGTGTCCCACATCGCATCGTCGAATCCGCAGCAGAGGGCGAACTATGAGACAGCGATCAGCCAGCGGGAGAGCGAAATAGAGGCCAGCTTGACAACGGCTGCACGAGAATCTTCCGACGACACGGATCGCCAGCTTGTCGAAGCATGGAAAACCGCCCATCAGCAGGTGATCGCAGTGTGGTCGAAGATCCTGCCGTTGAGCCGCGCCAGCAAAAACGAAGAAGCATTTCGCGTTTGGACTGAGGAGGCGATCCCGGCCGCAAACAATATGGCCCGAGTCACAAGCCGGATGAATGAGATGGTTCAGAGTCAATTGAACCAGGAGTCGAAAGACGCCGTGGCGGCGGCCGAAGCCGCCCGTTTCTGGTGCTGGTTGTTCATGGCGGGCTCCGTGGTGACGGGCAGTCTGATGGCGTTCTTTGTGATCGGAGGCATCAATCGCTCTTTAAATACGGCCGTTTTCGAGCTTGGCAAGGGTGCCGAGCAGGTGGCGACGGCTGCCACCGAGATTGCCGCCTCCAGTCAATCGCTGGCGCAAGGCACCTCTGAACAGGCGGCCTCGCTTGAAGAGACATCTGCTTCGAGCGAGCAGATGACTTCTATGACGCGCAAGAACGCCGACAACTCCCAGCAATGCGCGAAGTTGATGTTGCAGGTGGACGTGCGGGTGGTCTCGGCGAACCAGACATTGGGACAGATGGTGACCTCGATGAGAGAAATCAACGCTTCGAGTGACAAGATCTCGAAGATCATCAAGGTAATCGATGAGATCGCTTTTCAGACCAACATTCTGGCGTTGAATGCAGCGGTTGAAGCGGCGCGTGCGGGCGAGGCGGGAATGGGCTTTGCCGTGGTAGCCGATGAAGTGCGAAACCTGGCGCAACGCAGCGCGCAAGCTGCGAAGGACACCGCCGCGCTGATTGAAGAATCTATCAGCAGGTCAAACGAAGGCAGCACGAAGCTGACACAGGTGTCGGATGCCATCACGACCATCACGGAGAGCACCAACCAGGTGAAGACGTTGGTGGATGAGGTCAATCTGGGAAGCCAGGAGCAGGCGCGCGGAGTAGAACAGATCTCAAGGGCCATTGTGCAGATAGAGCAGGTAACGCAACAGGCGGCGGCGAGTTCAGAAGAAGCGGCGTCGGCGAGCGAAGAGCTGACGGCGCAAGTGGGGGCGATCCGCGGGATCGTGCAACAGCTGCAAAGCCTGGTACGTGGTGCGGGGGATGCAGGGGGCGTGGCCGGCGGGCACAGCAGCACAAGAATCATCACGGCACAGCCACGAGCCATGACGCGCAGCTTGAGCGCACGGAAGTCGGCAACGCCCATGCCGGTTCCCGTGAAGCAACCGCAACCCGTTCGTCAGCCGGCCTTGGCCATGGCGGGCCGGCCGGAAACCTTGATTCCGATGGATGACGATTTCAAGGAATTCTAGGAAACGCCACGCGACAGCGCGCTACTGACCGGCTTGCGAATTGATTGTTTATGTCCCTTCCAGTTCTTGACTTTGAGACGAAAGAAAGATTAAGCGAGCAGATCGAGCGCCTGGCGATGCTGCTGGTGACGGGCGATCTGTCGGGCCAGGAAAGCGGCGCCGGGAATGAAAGCCCGGAAACGCTGGATGCGCTTCAATTAGCGGCCGATGTGGTCTATCAATCCGCGCAGTCGGCGGACTTCACGGAAGCCGTTCAATTGGCATCCGATCTGAAGACTAGTCTGGCAGAGGCGAAGAATCCGAATCAGAATAGGGTGGCGCTCGAGAGCCGGCTGCAAACCAGCATCACCCGGCTGCAGGCGGCGATTACGCAGGCGGGCACGGGCGCCTCAGAGCGAGTTCAGAACACGGCGGAAGCGGCCGTCGAGACGCGGACATCGCCGCTGCCCTCCTTGCTTTCAAGCAGCGCCTTATCGCAGGATCCGGAGCTGGTCTCGGACTTCCTGATGGAGTCGGGCGAACACCTCTCGACCATTGAAAGTCAGCTGCTGACAATCGAGCGGGACCCTACGAATACAGACGCCCTGAATTCCATTTTCCGCGCCTTCCACACCATCAAAGGGCTGGCCGGATTCCTGGAGTTCGCGGCTGTTCAGGAAAGCGCGCACAAAGTGGAGACGCTTCTCGACAAGGCGCGCAATCTCGAACTCACGATCACGCCGCCGGTGGTGGACGTCATTTTAGAAGGCGCCGATCATCTGAAAGCGTGGATGCAGTACATTGCGTCGGTGCTGAGTGGCGCGCCCGAGGAACAGCCGGAAGATGGGCATCCGCTGCACGAGAGAATCCGCCGCTATACGAAGGGGGCCGAAGCGCCGCCGGTGGCGGAAGCGGCCACTTCAGACTTGGCCACGCTATCGGAAGCAGTAGCGCCGCCGGCGCCCTTCAATCCAGCTCCAGTGACGCAGGAGAGCGCGAAAATAGGGGCAACCGCGGACGAGAGTGCTCTAGCGGCGAGCGTGACCGAAGCGCCGGCGGGAGCGAAGAAAGCCAGCCCTACGGCGGCGGCACAGCCGGCGGCGGCCGCGCCAGAGCAGGGGGAGCGGGCGGGCGGCGGAAACGCGGCGGAAACGCGTTCGGTCAAGGTGGATACCGCCAAGCTCGATTACCTGGTCGACATGGTCGGTGAGATGGTGATTGCGCAGTCTCTGATTCGCCACGACCCGGATATGGCGAAGCTGAAGAGCCCACGCCTGCTGCGGAACGTGTCGCAAGCCACGCGCATTACGGGCGAAGTGCAAAAGACCGCCATGGCGATGCGCATGCTTCCCGTGGGCCAGGTATTTCAGCGCATGAACCGTCTGGTGCGCGATCTCACACGCAAGTCCGGGAAGCAGGCGGAACTGGAGATTAGCGGCGAAGAGACAGAACTCGATCGAACCATCGTCGAGGAACTCGCGGATCCGCTGATGCACATGGTGCGCAACTCACTCGACCATGGCATTGAGGGTCCGGAGGAGCGCCTCGCCGCGGGCAAGCCGGTGAAAGCGAAAGTGGTTCTGCGCGCCTATCATCAGGGCGGAAACATCCTGATTGAGGTAGGTGACGACGGGCGCGGCCTGAATCGCGAGAAGATTCTGAAGAAGGCCAAAGAGAAGAAGCTCATTGAGCACGGCGATCACATGAGCGACAACGATGTGTTTGCGCTGATTTTCGAGCCGGGTTTCTCGACAGCCGACCAGATTACGGATATTTCGGGCCGCGGCGTGGGCATGGACGTGGTGAAGCGGCAGATTCAGAAGCTGCGCGGGCGCATTGACATTCAGTCGGTTCGCGGCCAGGGCACTACGTTTTTTTTAAAGCTGCCGTTAACGCTGGCCATCATTGATGGGCTGGTGATCGGGGTAGGCGAAGAGCGCTATATCCTTCCAATTTACGCGGTTCACGAGAGCTTACGCCCTAGCGAGGAGATGGTTTCGACGCTACCGAACGGATCGGAAGTCGCGCTGATACGCGGTACGCTGCTGCCGGTTGTGCGTTTGAACCGGCAGTTCGGCATTGAAGCCCGCTCGGAAAATCTTTCGGAAAGTCTGTTTGTTATCTGCGAGGGTCAAGGCAAGCGCTTCTGCATTGTCGTCGATGAGCTGATCGGGAAGCAGGAAGTGGTGATCAAGAGTCTCGGCAAGATTTTCAAGAACGTGCCGGGTATCGCGGGCGGCGCCATTCTGGGCGACGGGCGGGTGGGATTGATTCTCGACGTGGAGGCGATTCACGGAGGGGCGGCGAATGCAGTCGCGTGAAGAGGCGACGGCGATACGCCCACTGAGCGGCCAGGAATTTGAACAGTTTCGCAATTTAGCTTACAAGACTTTCGGTCTGGATCTGAAGGAAGGCAAAGAGCAGCTGGTTTCTTCGCGGCTGGGCAAGCTGATCGCGGGCCTGAACTTCCGTTCCTTCCACGACTATTACGACCATGTGGTAGCGGACAAAACAGGCGATGCGCTGCTGGCCATGGTGGACGCGCTGACGACCAACCACACGAGCTTTCTGCGCGAGCCCGCTCACCTGGAGTTTCTGTGCCAGCAGCTTCTTCCCGACCTGGCGAAGCGCAATCGCGTGCGCCTGTGGTGCGCCGCTTCTTCTACCGGCGAAGAGCCTTACACGCTGGCGTTCTCCATGCTGGAGGCTCTGCCGGCGGGCAGCCGCGCGCAGGTGGAGATCATTGCCTCTGATATCTCGACGCGCGTTCTCGAGATTGCGCAGCGCGCCGTTTACACGGCCGACCGGCTGCAGGGCGTATCACCCGCCTTGCAGTCGAAGTATTTTTTGCGCGGTGAGGGGCGCTCGCAAGGCTTTTACAAAGTCAAGCCGCAGGTCCGCAAGCTGGTGGAATTTTGCCGTGTGAATCTGGTGGAACCGTATCCTGACATGGCGCCCTTTCCGGTCATCTTCTGCCGCAACGTGATGATCTACTTCGACAAGCCGACGCAGGAACGGGTGGTGAACCGGTTGGCCCACTATCTGGAACCGGGCGGGCACCTGTTTATCGGACACTCGGAAAGTTTGATGGGCGCCGATCAGCCGCTTGAGTATGTCCGGCCGGCGGTGTACCGGAAGCCGGGGCCGGGAAGCGCTTCGAGTCTTCGAAAGACGGTTCGGGCATGAGCATGCTTGTGGTGGGGATCGGCGACGGGCAAGTCACCGGGGATCCGCAGCACACGCTGGTCACCTACGCTCTGGGCTCGTGCATTGCGGTCCTCATTCACGATCCGGTGGCGCGCGTGGGCGGACTGCTGCACTTCATGCTGCCGGAATCGAGCCTTGATCTGGCGAAGGCGGAAAAGAATCCGAACATGTTCGCCGATACGGGGATTCCGCTGCTGTTCCGCACGGCGTACAAATTAGGTGCGGATAAGAAGCGCATGAAGGTGGGAGTGTTTGGAGGCGCGCAGGTGATGGACGACAACTCGCTGTTCAACATCGGCAAGAGGAATCACGCGGCGCTGCGCAAAATTTTCTGGAAGGCGGGAGTCTTCATTCACAAAGAGGCTGTAGGCGGAACTACGGCTCGCACGGTCCGGCTGGATGTGAGTACGGGCCAGATGTGGCTGCGTGGCGCGGGCGAACCGGAGTGCGAAGTATGACGGCGGCCGGGGCAGCGGCTTACAGAAGCAGAGATTACCGAAGTAGGTCTTACTGGAACAAATCATGCCATTTCGAGTTTTGATCGTGGATGACTCGCCTGCCATGCGCGCCTTTGTCCGGCGTGTGGTGGAGATGTCGGGCTTCGAGGCGGGGACCTTTTTCGAAGCAGGGAACGGCGAAGAAGCTATCGAAGTATTAAACGGCAACTGGGTGGATGTGATCTTGACCGACATCAACATGCCGAAGATGAATGGAGAGCAGTTCCTGCGCCACGTGGAAGCGGACGAAAACCTGCGGACCATTCCGCTGATTGTGATCTCAACCGATGCGACCGAGCAGCGTAGAAAGCAGATGATGGGCCTGGGGGCGCGCGGCTACGTCACAAAACCGTTTTCGCCCGAAGGGCTTCGGCAAGAACTGGAGGATGTGCTTGGCGTACGCAATAGCTGTTGACCAGCTTTCGGAGGCACTGGCGGCGGCGGCCGAACAAGTGCTGGACACGATGTTTTTCATGACGGTGATTGCGGGCAGCGAGAGCGCTCCGGATGGGGTGCTGCCGGTGTGCGCGTGTCTCGAGTTCCGGGGCGAGCCTTCAGGCTCATTCGGTATCAACCTGTCGGAAGGCGCGGCGCGAGTGATTGCCGCGAATTTTCTGGGCGAGGAGCCCGAAGCTCTTTCGCAAGCACAAATCGGCGAAGTGATTTGCGAACTTGCCAATATGATTTGCGGGGCCGTGTTAACGCGGGTTCACGGCGCGAGCCTGTTTGAGCTGACCAGTCCGGAACTGCAGGATGCGGAACGGGCTTTGGCAGCCGGGCGGCGGGCCACCAGCCGGACATTCGATTTGGGTGACGGCTTGATACAGGCCTATCTGCAGGTGAACTGATGGGCTCCGAACCTGAGCGGAAGATCAAGGTTTTGATTGTCGATGACTCGGCAATTGTGAGGAAGCTGCTCACCGAAGCCTTAACCGGACACGGCGATATCGAAGTCGTGGGAACCGCGCCCGATCCATATATTGCGCGCGACAAGATACTGGCGCTTCATCCGGACGTTGTGACGCTCGACATTGAAATGCCGCGCATGGACGGTCTGACGTTCCTGAAGAAACTGGCTCGCTTTCATCCCATACCGGTGATTGTGATTAGCTCTCTGGCGCAAGCTTCGTCGCAAGCGGCTCTTGAGGCTATGCGCTCCGGCGCCGTTCACGTGCTGGCCAAACCGGGTGGGCCTTACTCGGTGGGAGAATTGCGGCTGGATCTGGCGCATCACGTACGGGCGGCGGCGGAGGCGGGAGCGCGCCGCCGGCTCATGCCGTTACCGGCGCCAGTCGCTTCTGAAGACGCTGCCGGTTCCGCTCAAAGCGCAAGGCCGTGCGCTATCTTCAAAGGCGCTTTGCCGGATTCATTGATCGCGATCGGCGCCTCCACCGGGGGCACCGAGGCGCTGCAGCACATTCTTGTACAGCTGCCTGAAAACGTGCCGGCTATCGTGATTACGCAACACATCCCGGCCGGTTTTTCGCACGCCTTCGCCAACCGCCTGAACCAGTTGTGCAAGTTCCACGTGAAGGAAGCCGCCGATGGCGATCTGGCACAGCCGGGCACCGCGCTGATCGCGCCTGGAGACTTCCACATGCTGATTCGCAAGAACGGCGCCGGCTACCGCGCGGTGGTAAAGTCCGGTCCACGAGTCTGCTATCAGCGGCCGTCGGTCGATGTACTTTTCGATTCCGTGGCCGAGGCGGCGGGCGCCAAAGCGATCGGCGTCATTCTCACCGGTATGGGGAATGACGGTGCGCAGGGCCTTTTGCAGATGAAGCGGAAAGGTGCGCGCACCCTGGCTCAAGATGAAGCGAGTTGCGTGGTTTTCGGCATGCCTCGCGAGGCGATCCAGGCGGGTGCCGTCGATCACGTTATTCCTCTGAAGGACATGGCGCGCGGGATACTGGCTCAATTCAACTGACCGCTGAATCTGCTTTCGCCTGGTCCGGAACATTCGTGCGCTGCGTCACGTAATCTTAGGATAGGAATATCAGGAGAGCCGGAAGTTGCCGTTTTGCACTCACTGCGGGACCAGCGTAGATTCAAGCGCATCCTTTTGCCCCAATTGCGGAACGGGACAATCGGCAGGGCAGCCACTAGGGCAACCAGGCCAAACGGCCCAGTTCACGGATTTTCTTGACGGCCTCAGCGATAGAACAGCATCGGTTCTCTGCTACATTCCGGTTTTCGGGGTGATCCCCGCCGTCGTTTTCTTGGCGTCGCAGAAGTATCGCGCCAACCTGCGCGTGCGCTTTGACGCCTTCCAAGCTCTCTATCTTTTCGTGGCTTGGCTCGTCCTCTCGTCCGCTGTCCCTACCTTGCTGTTCTCCGGCTTCCCGGGCTCCGGGACCGAGCACGCGCTGCTTGCCCTGATGAAGTTCTCGTTGTTTATCTGCTGGATTTACCTGCTGGTGAAAGCGGCACAGGAAGAACAGGTTCGCCTACCAATCTTAGGAGACTTGGCGGCGCGCTCCAGCACAGAGCAACTCTAGTATAATTATTCATTGTCGTGAATAATTACTCAAGACGCAGTGTGGGCGTCGTGGGGTTCCGCGGATATAGCGGGGCCGAACTGGTTCGAATCTTGAGCCGCCACCGCTCCGTTGAACTTGTTCTCCTGGAACACCGGTCGGATGCGGAAGAGCGTGTCAGGCCATTAGGTCAAGAGCCGCCCAAAACAATTCCCGCGACAGCCGAGGCCATTCAGCAGGAAGGGCTGGATTTGGTTTTCCTCGCCACACCGGCACAGGTGTCGATTGATCTGACACCGGGTATTCTTGGCGCCGGAGCCAAGGTAATTGACCTAAGCGGCGCCTTTCGGCTACGGGACGCGGAGACCTACTCACGCTGGTACAAGGAGCGCCATACGGCCGCCGAGCTGTTTGGGGAGGCGGTATACGGATTGCCCGAGTTTTACCGGGAAGCGATTCGCGGGGCGCGCTTGGTTGCCAATCCGGGCTGTTACCCCACGGCGGCTATCCTGGCGATTCGGCCGCTGATTGATGCTCAAGTGGCGGATAGAAGCCGCGGGATTATCTGCGATGCCAAGTCGGGTGTGAGTGGCGCCGGGCGCAAAGCTTCGCTCGCCACCAGCTTCTGCGAAGTAGCGGAAAACTTCAGCGCTTATGGTTTCGCCGGGCACCGGCACGTGGCGGAGGTGCTGCAGAACTCCGGGTTAGGCGAGCGCGAGTTTACGTTTACAGCTCATCTTCTGCCTATCGAACGGGGCATTTTGGAGACCATCTACGTACGGACGCAGCGCATTGAGAAAGCGGTGGACCTGCTTTCGATCTATGAAGAGGCTTATGGGGAGGAACCATTCGTGCGTCTCTATGCGCCGGGCAAAGTGCCGGATTTGCGCGCTGTTCAGCACACGAATTTTTGCGATATCGGGTTTGTCTTCGATGGCGAAAGCCAGCGCGCGACCATCATTGCGGCAGAAGACAATCTGGTGAAAGGCGCCGCTGGGCAGGCTGTGCAGAACATGAACCTGCTGCTAGGGTTTCCGGAAACGGAGGCGCTGCTGTGAGGGTGCTGATCAAACTCGGTGGGACGCTTCTCGATGAAGCAGGCAGCCGCAGCGCGATGGGGAAGCAAATCGCCGGGATAGCCGCGGAGCATGAAGTGGTGGTGGTGCATGGGGGCGGTAAGCAGGTCACCCGCTATCTGGAAGAACGTGGGGTATCGAGCCGCTTCGTGGATGGGTTGCGCGTTTCAGACGAAGGGGTCATCGATGCGGTGACAAAGGTCATTGCAGGGAGCGTGAATAAGCAATTGGTGTCGGCCATTATTGCCGCAGGGCGTTCCGCCGTAGGTCTTTCAGGCGTAGATGGGGCGCTTACCAGCGCAGAGCAGCTGAACATAGAACTGGGGTTCGTAGGGAGACCGCTGAGGACTGACGGCCGCCTGCTCAACTTGCTGGGCGATGCCGGGTATGTCCCGGTGATCGCCTGTCTGGCCGGAGACGACCAGGGCAACGTGTACAACGTGAACGCGGATCAAATGGCGGTCTCCTGCGCTATCGGGTGGGGCGCGGAGCGGTTGCTCTTCCTGACGGATGTTCCTGGCGTTAAGGGGCCGGACGGAGCGGTGTTAGGGCAGCTCACGGCTGGTCAAATCAACGGCTTGATCTCTTCGCGGGTGGCGCACGGCGGTATGCAAGCGAAACTCGAAGCCGCCGGTGCCGCCTTTGCTTACGGCCTGGAACAAGTCAGCATCGCAGCGGGGCATGAACCTGAAATCTGCCGGCGGCTGATGGCAGGGGAACTGGTTGGTACGCGGCTGGTCGGCAATCAAGCAACGGCCCAAGTGAGGTCCGCGTGACGCAAACTTCTCTTTTAGTTCGTAAGGCAGACATGCGGGATATCCGGCCGATTCTATCGCTCATAAACTCTTACGCAGCGGGGGGCATCATGCTGCCGCGAACCGAGTTTGAAATGTCGGAGAACATCCGCGACTTCTCGGTGGCGTACGACGGCGACCGTCTGGCAGGCTGCGGCGCGCTGCACTTCTATACTCCGACGACCGCCGAGGTGCGCTCTCTGGCGGTCCTCCCGGAGCTGAAGCAAAACGGTATCGGGCGGACTCTTGTGGAGGCGCTGGAAGCCGAAGCGGACCAGAACGGTCTGGAGGCCATTTTCGCCTTCACCTACGCTCCCGGATTCTTTGCAAAGTCGGGCTTTATCGAAGTGGAACGGGGAGAACTGCCGCTGAAGGCGTGGAAAGACTGCCTGCGATGTCCTAAGTTTCAGAATTGCGACGAAATCGCGGTGCTCAAACGGCTCAAGCCGGCGGAACTCGACGCGGTCGGCGAGAAATTCTCCAGCACCTTTCCTTCCGAATTGATACAACTGCCAAACCTCGCACGCGCAATATTACGGTAAAAATTCCATACTTTCTTTAAAATCGGCCAAATTCGAGTAAAAACTTCAGGCCAAGAGCATTATTCCCTGGATTTCCCTAGTTAGTACTAGTATACTTGGTACCGCAAGGCAGTCAGACGTAGTACTTAGTATCTTTTGGGGGGACAGGTTGCGCGCATTAACTGTTGACGTTCAGGAATCAGCCGGGCGTATTCTTTGTTGTACGATTTTTAAGCCGGGTGGCAGGAAACTGCTGGCAAAAGGCCATATCCTTCGGGACGAAGACATCCGTCTTCTAGAGACCGAAGGTATGCGCCAGGTATGGGTGACGGAGCTTGAAGAAGGCGAAATCGGGGAAGATGATGCTGTCATGGCAGTGGCGCAAGCCATGTGCTGTGGATCCGTCGAGATCCGATTGGCGGCAGGAGGGCGAGCGAATCTGATCGCCACGGAGAACTGCTGTGCGCTAGTGGACGATGAACTGCTGAAGCAGATTAACTGCACCAGCAGCGTCGTCATCGCCACGGTAACGAACTATCGTTATGCACGCGCCGGGGAACGCGTTGCGACGGTCAAAAGTGCCCCTTTTGCGGTGGCGCAGTCGCAGCTGGATACGGTCTTATCCATTTTGAATGAGCGAGGCGCTATTCTTCAGGCGCGTCCCGTTCGCGATCCTGGCGTGGCCGTCCTTTATACAGATCCGGTCCATGGAGACCGCGCCCGTACTCTGTTTGAACCCGTGGTGCAGCAACGGACGGAACGATACGGCGGCAGCCTGCGTTACGCCATGAGTGCGGTGGAACAGGAGGAGCCGGTAGCACGGTCACTCCAGCATCTACTCCGCACGAAACCCGCCGTTGTTCTGGTGGCCTCCACCACTGCTCCCGCCGGTCCCGAAGACGTGGTGGGCCGAGCCCTGGTCCGCCTGGGCGCCCACATCGAAAGATTCCTGGCTCCCGTTGAACCGGGTAACCTCATGTTGCTGAGCTATAAGGACGATGTGCCTATTGTGTCGGCGCCGTGCTGCTTCCGGTCGATTAAACCGAATGTTGTGGACCTGATCTTGCCTCCCATCTTGGCCAAGTACCGAATTTCCGGCTGGGAAATCGCCTGTTTGGGGCATGGCGGGCTGCTGACATAATTTAGCTCCTCTCTCTTGTTGTCCGGCCGGATGTCCATCAGGGACGCCCGGCCCTTTTTTATTCTTAGCGCCTCTGAGCGGCTGCCGGTCGCCTAATGTTCACAAGGCCAGCGGGAGTTATCATGAGGTCGACCTATGCCCGAACACTCGGAAACAGATGATCTAGGCGCTCATGTCATTCGGGTGATTTCCCAGACCCAGCGCATCCCGGTTGAGTCCATTTCGCTCGACAGCACGTTCGAGCAATTGAAAATCGACTCGCTAGACGGAATTAACATCGTTTTCGCCATTGAGAATGAGTTCGCCATCAGCATCCCGGATGAGGGCGCGCAGAACCTGCAAGGGGTGCGGCAAACGGTGGAAGGAGTGCGCAAACTCCTCCAGGAGAAAAGTGAGGCCGTGCCTCCGGGTGCGGCATGAATCGCGTCGCGGTCACGGGATTGGGACTTGTCTGCGCGCTAGGCAATACTGTAGCGGAATGTTGGGACTGTCTGGCCGCCGGCGAGAGCCGTATCTTACCTCTTGAAGATGGTGGCTCTCCACCTTACAAGTTCCAGAAGGGCGCGGAGGCCCGGCGCTTCCGCGCTTCCGAGCATTTTTCGGAGAAAGAACAATTGATGCTGGAACGCTTCGCGCAGTTTGCCGCCGTAGCGGCGCGCGAAGCGGTGGCGCAGAGCGGGTTACAGTTTACGGGCGACTTGGCAGACAGGACTGCCGTTGTGACGGGTAGCAGCGTGGGGGGCCAGTTTTCAGAAGAAGAAGGCTACCAGCGCCTGTTTGGCGAAAAGAACCCGCGTCTGGCGCCGTTAACTATTCCGCGAACCATGGCGAACGCTGGCGCTAGCCGGATTTCGCTGGAGTTCGGCATCCATGGGCCGGCCTACACTGTCTCAACCGCCTGCTCCTCTTCGAATCATGCGCTCGGTCAGGCCTTTTGGATGGTTCGCAGCGGGCAGGTAACTGCGGCCGTCGCCGGTGGCAGTGAGGCTGTGTTTGCGCAGGGTCTATTGCGCGCGTGGGAAGCGATGCGGGTGGTTTCGCCCGACGTCTGCCGGCCGTTCTCTCTAGACCGCCGCGGCCTCTCACTAGGCGAAGGCGCCGGCATGCTCGTCCTTGAGAGTTGGGAGCACGCGCATGCAAGAGGCGCCCCGATACTTGGCGAAATAATCGGTTTCGGCATGAGTTCGGACGCTCATCACATTACGCAGCCCTGCATGGAAGGTCCGGCCAAAGCCATGCTGTGGGCGCTTCGCGACGCCAACGTCCAACCGCAACAAATTGATTACATTAACGCTCATGGAACCGGCACCCAGGCCAACGATGTGACTGAGAGCGCGGCGATTCACAACGTTTTCTCAAGCCACGCCGACCGCTTGCTTGTCAGCTCCACCAAATCCATGCACGGTCACACGCTGGGGGCTGCTGGCGCGATTGAGGCCATCGCCACCGTGTTAGCTCTGAAACAGAGCGTTGTTCCGCCGACCGCGAACTTCACAGCTTCGGACCCTGCTTGTAACCTGGACGTGGTGCCAAACCAGGCGCGCGCCGCCAGCATTGAAACGGCGCTCTCGAATACGTTTGCGTTCGGCGGACTGAACGCTACGCTCGTAATGAAACGGGTCTGACAATTCGACCGAGCATCTTGTCGGCCCACATGCGTCTAACTGCGTGCGAGTTAACACGCTAAGCTATTTGTCGCCATGAATATTTCGATCGGGGCAGACCATGCAGGTTACAACATGAAGGGGCAGCTGACCGAACTGGCCCAGAAACTCGGTCACACCGTTCACGATGTAGGCACCTTTGAACCGGATAAGCCGGACGATTATCCTGATTACGCTGTGCTGGTGGCCGAAGAGGTCCGGTCGGGGAAGGCGGAGCGCGGCATTCTGGTGTGCGGCAGCGGTGTGGGCGTGTCGGTAGCCGCGAATAAATTTAAGGGCATCCGTGCCGGCTTATGTCACGACCACTATTCCGCGCATCAAGGGGTTGAGCACGATGACATGAATATTCTTGTTCTTGGAGCGCGTATTATCGGTCCCATGATGGCTGAAGACGCGACAGAGGCTTTCTTAAAAGCAAGTTTTAGTGGCGAAGAGCGTCACGTTCGCCGGCTCAATAAAGTAAAAGGAATCGAAAACAATGAGTGCCGCTAACGCGCAAAGTAGTGCTGACATTGAAGGCTTCTCCTATTCACTCCCGAAGGATCTAGAGAAGGCGGTGCAAGAGGCGCACAAGAATTGGGACAGTTCCAAAAGCACGGAACGCCTCTGGAACCGTGACGCGTCGCTGTGGACGAATACGGACGAGGGTAAATGGCTTGGTTGGCTCGACATTGTGGACCGGGAGCTAGGCGATGTATCGAAGTTCAAGGCCCTTGCGGCCGAAGTTCGCGAGGATGGCTTCACTCACATGCTGCTGCTGGGCATGGGCGGATCGAGCCTCGCTCCGGAAGTGTTCAGCATGACCTTCGGGAGACAAGGCCGCTTTCCTCAACTGCTGGTGCTTGACTCGACCGATCCTTTGCAGATAAAGAGCGTGCGCGACAAAATCGATCCGGCCCGCACCTTATTCTGCGTCTCGAGTAAGTCCGGCACCACGCTTGAGCCGAACATCTATATGCAGTACTTCTTCGAAGAAACGAAGAAAGCGGTGGGCGATCGCGCCGGTCATCATTTCATCGCCGTGACCGATCCCGGTTCGAAGCTGGAGGGCGTGGCCGAGAAGCTGGCATTTCGCCGGGTCTATCACGGCGATTCCAGCATCGGCGGGCGTTACTCCGCTCTGTCCGATTTCGGACTTGTTCCGAATGCCGGCATGGGGCTCGACACCGAACGTTTTTTGAAGCGCGTCGCGCTGATGGTCGCTTCCTCGAAAACCCCCGACTCAACTAAGAATCCGGGTGTGTCGCTGGGGCTCATCCTGGGTACGGCCGCTACCAAATTCAGCCGAGATAAGGTCACGTTGGTTTGCTCAAAGTCCATCTACGACCTGGGCGCGTGGCTTGAACAGCTACTCGCCGAATCCACCGGCAAAGAGGGTCACGGCCTCATCCCAGTGGATCGCGAGCCGCTGTTTGCTCCGTCTGAATATGGGAAAGATCGCCTATTCGCCTACATCAAGTTTGCAGGCGACAGCGACGCCCAGATGGAGTCGCAGATTGCGGCGTTGGAGGCCGCCGGCCAGCCCGTGGTTCGCCTCGTGGTGAACGATCTGTACGACATCGGCCAGAGTTTTTTCCAATGGGAAATCGCCACCGCTGTCGCCGGTTCGCTTCTAGGCATCAACGCCTTCAATCAGCCGGACGTCGAAGCCAGCAAGAATGTCACGCGCGACCTCACGTCGGAGTTTGAGAAGAACGGTTCTCTTCCTCCCGAAAAGCCCATTCTCGAGCAGGACGGCATCAAGCTGTTTACGGATAAGGTCAACGCCGAAGCGCTGCTGAAGGGTGGCAACACGCTGGGTGCGGTGATCCGGCAGCATGTCGACCGGCTCAAGCCGGGAGACTACTTCGGCCTGCTCGCATATGTGCCGATGTTCCCCGAATACGAAGCAATCCTGCAGAAGATCCGCAGCGAGATCGTCGAAGCGAAGCAGGTCGCGACCGTAGTCGGCTTCGGTCCCCGCTTCCTGCATAGCACCGGTCAAGCCTATAAAGGCGGCCCGAACTCAGGCGTCTTCCTGCAGATTACGTGTGACGAACCGGAAGACTTGGCGGTGCCGCAGCAGAAGTATACCTTCGGCATTGTGAAAGCGGCGCAGGCACGCGGCGACTTCCAAGTACTGGTGGATCGGCGCCGGCGCGCCTTGCGAGTGCACCTGACGAAGGACATCGCCTCTGGCCTGAATCAGCTGCGGGATCTGATCTGCGCCGGGCTGGCGCATTAAGCCCGGAGTAACATCCGGGTGTTATCCAAGCTTGGACGCTCTTCGTTAGCCCTTATCATCGGGCTAATGCTTGAGGCGGGGACAGCTGCACAGAGTGTTTCCGCTCAGCAGACGAACCCGGCGGGCATCCTGGTTTCCGGCCGCATCACCGACCCGCAAGCGAATTCCGTTTCCAGCCTGCGGGTTCGATTGTTGGACCCGGCCGGCGATCCGGTGAACGAGCAAACGACAGACAAGGACGGGCGATTCGCGTTCACTGTCGCGGCGATCGGAACGTACACGCTGGACGTCGCCGCCCCGGGCTTCCAAGAGCTTACCCGGCTTATCTACATCACATCCACGGCTCCAGTCAGCGCCGATGTGCAACTCGGCAAGCTCGCGGAGAAACAAGAATCGATCACTGTCACAGCCGACGTCAAGGAGAGCAGTGTTTTATTTCCAGACCCGGCTCAGCGCGTCTACGTTCGGCAGGAAACGCTCGACGCAAACCCCGGCCGGCCAGGTGCGCCCATTTCGATCCCAGGCGTTCCCATCGAAACGGCCTCGGGTGGGATCAAAGCTCCGCAATACTTCTCGCCTGGTGTCGCGGGAGACCACGGTGAGCCGATTGCCGAGTACATCCAGGTGGGCACATACCTGGTTTCGAATAATCTCTCTTCGAATGCGCACGGCAACGGTTACGCCGACCCCAACATCTTCGTTCCTGCCGTTCTGGCAGGCGTACAAACCGACGGTGGCGCCTTCAATGTTCGCGAAGGAAACCACGCTGAGAGCCTTTCCGCCATCTACCAGTTACGCGAGCGGCTGGAACCGTTTGTCACGGTAACCGGCGACTACCGTGACATCGACCTGGTTGCCGGTTGGTCTCCTGAGAATCCGCAGGTGAAATCGTGGATCTCGCTTGAGGCTGCGTATGGCAACGGATTTCTCGATCGCTTGGAACATCGCCAGCAATACAAGCTGAATGGTTATCGCGTTTTTGATCTGGGTGCACATGAGCTTACTTTGTTCGGCATTGGATATTACGGAAGTTCGTTCCTTCCGGGGCTGACGCCGCTTGGACTTTCGAACCTGCACGACACAATCGATTTCCGGCAGAAGGATCAAACGCACACCTGCGAAATCGCGGCCAATGATCTGTGGAAGCTGAGTCCAACGCAGCAAGTTCAACTCTCAGGCCTTTTCCGCACGTATGATCTATCCCTGTACTCAGACTTCGGCGCGGGCCTGATCCGGCAGAGCGAGTTCCGTACCGTCACTGGAGCGAACGGGACTTACATCAAGAACTTCAAGCATTCTGTCTCTGTGCTCGCCGGTTTCGATTATCAACGCGACGCGCCCCGCCGTTTGGACCTCGATCACTTTGCGTCAAACGATCCCTCCAGCTATGGGCCGTTTCGGAAGGTCACCTCCAATAATGTGACGCTGGGCGATGCTGCGTTTTATGTTGCCGTGCATGGCAGTTTTTTCCGCAGCCTTCATTACGATCTGGGGTGGCGTCGCGACGAGATTCAGTTCACTGACGTTGATCTATTGAATCCAGCGAGCTCTTACGATACGCTGGCGGGCTTTAACTCACCCAAAGCGAACCTTTCCTTCGTGCCGGCCGATAGCCGCTTCCTGCCGAGCGTCGCATTCAGTTTTGGGGAAGCGTTTTACACCAATGATCCGCGCGTTGGGACAGGAACCGTGAGGGGAACGCCCATCAGCCGGGAGCATTCCTATCAGCTGGTCGTGAGTAAGATGCTCGCTGGTACCGACTTCCGCGTCACTCTCGGGCACGTCACCACCGACGCAACCCTGGCCAAAATCGATCCGGATACGGGGCTGCAACAAGATGAAGGCCCGGGCCGCAATCAGTTCATCACCCTCGCGGCGCGGCATTACTTTAGCTTTGGGATGCTAGAAGCATCCGCGTCAAAGGCCGATGCGCGCGACTTGCTGAACGGGTTGCCCACGCCCGAGGCGCCGCGGCGGATTGTCGATGTGCTGGGGACAGTGAATCGGCTGCCGCTGGGTCTGCAGGCTCGTGCCGAATTTGAAGAGGTCGGCGCCAAGCCGCTCGGCGATGGATTCAAGGGCGTGGCCGTGCGCGAACTCCGCGGGGGCCTGCTGCGCTCTTTCCTGGACCGGCGTATGGACATAGGAGTCAATTTCCTCATCGCCAGCGGCTACACGGGCCAGACTACAGAAACGCTGGCCATGGCCGGTCAAGATCTGCCTTCTGAGCAAGCGGTCGGTGTCCGCCTGCCTTCCTATGTCAGCCTGTCGTATACCTACCATTTCCGCCCCAAGACATCACCGTGAGCGGCCGTTGTTGAGACCAAAACAGAAACTGTTCTCTCGCTTCTGACTCTGACGTAGCGAGGAACAAAATGGCTGACATTAAAGTTTACGGCGCCGATTGGTGCCCTTTGACCAAGGGCACGCTAGCGCATCTCGACGAATTGCAAATTCCGTACAAGTACATCAACATCGACCACGACAAACAGGCCGCAAAGTGGGTCGCGGAGCAAAACAATGGAAAAGAGAAGAAGCCCACGTTGGATATTGACGGTCTGGTGCTGACCGAGCCCACGGATGAAGAATTGGATGAAGCGCTCGAAGAGAAGGGCATCTCGAAGTAATCCGAGAAGCACTCGCGGGTTTCGAGCCCTGATCCCCGGGCTTCGCTCAAAAGAAGCCCGCCTGTGCACACCCCTGAACGCGGCGCAGATGGCAGGATCGCCGCAACGGCCCTTGAGCACGATCTCGCAGTCATTCGGAAAAGAGCCTTTTGATAGTCGGCATGGCTAGAAATAGCTTCCTGGCCTGGCCGGGTAGGAAAGTGAATTCGTGATGCAGATAGAACTTCGTGGCATTATCGTCATAGGCGTCCACCACGACTCCGATGGAACCTATCTCGCGCGTTGTTTTCAAGCTGCGACGTAGTGCGTCCATCAGCATGAATTGCCCCAGCTTCTGCCCTTGCCACTCTCGGCCTATAGCCAGTCGGCCCAGAAGCGTTGCTGGAAGGAGAGGATATTTAGGGAGTTTTTTGCTCGCTTCGGCGGATAAATCGGCGAGACGAATGCCGCAGGCAGAAAGCGTGTAATAGCCGAGGATGGTCTTGCCATCCCGGAGCAGGACGAATGTCGCCGCGACGCTCCGCCTTCCGTCCTGGCCGGCTTGAGTGTGCAAGTATCTATCCAGTTCGGCTACGCCACTGGCAAAGCTCGTCCTATCGTGACGCGCGTGCAAAGGCTCGATAGATAGCGCTGCCAGCGGAGCGATTTGCACTTACAGCCCGAGGCGTTTTCTGTATCGTTTTGCCGCGTTGCGAAGCACAGGGCCAGGCTCGGAAGCAGGAGCAAGAAGAGCTTGTACGAAAGCCTCTGTGTGCTTCGCGCTCAGAACGAGCATTGTACGTTCCTGGATGGTGCGCTCTGCCGCTGACTCGGCACTGTGAAGAACAAATTCAGTGAGCGTTCGCCCCTCGAGATCGGCGGCTCGCTGTATTAGAAGCTTTTGGCTTTCATTAAGGCGCGCATCGAATCGGTATGGCCTGGAAACGGGATTTTTCCGGACGGGCTTGCTTGCTGGGGCGCGCATTAGTTCTGCCCTCCACTCAGGTTGTTCCAGTGTACGGAGATTACCCGTACATGTCAAGAATGCTGCCTGCAAGCTGCTGCTACGGGTCTTGCGATGATCCGTCTGAGGCCCTGAGTGCAGGGAAATGGGCGGCGCATCAAAGCTGCGGTCGGTAAATCGAGAACGGCCTGAATCTGTTCCCGCGTCACATGGGGAGGAGGGCATTCTCCGATAGTTAGTCTTTGCTTTGCGACCGACTCTGCGGTGAATGCTCAGCGAGAAGCCGTTCCAGTATCTTGGGAATCTCAAACACGGCGCGGTTGCTGAGAGACGAAATCTTCTCTTTCATCCGCTGGAGGCGATCTGTCGAGAGCAGCTCGCCCACCGCACCCTCAATTTGCCGAAAATTCTTCAGCACCACGCCCACACCTTGTTCCTGGACCCACTCGGCGTTGTAACGCTCCTGCGGCAGCGTCCAGGCATTACATTCGAGGATCACCGGCAAGTCCATCTGCAGCGCCTCTGAGATGCTGCCCGGTCCAGGCTTGCCGATGAAGAAGTCGGCTACGTGCATGTAGTACGGAATTTCTTTGGTAAAGCCCTCGACGAAAATGCGGTTGCGCGTCTTCAACCCTTCGAGGCGCTTGCGAAGCTTCACATTTCGGCCGCAAATCATGATCAGTTGCAGATCAAGCGGGGAGTTCCCCAGCCGCTCCGCAATGGAGAACATCACGTTGGAGCCTTCGCCACCGAACAGAACCAGACCTGTCGGCAACTGCGGATCGAGACCCAGGCGCCGGCGCTCCGCTGCGCGATCCCACACGCGCTCTCCGTAAAATTGCGGCCGCAGGATCATGCCGCTGGTCGCAATCACGTGCGAATTCAGGTGCCCTAGTGACCGCGCCTGTTCCACCGCCCGCTCCGTACCGCAAATCAGATATTGCTGCTGCTTCTCCATCCAGAAGTGCGGTGGATAGTCGGCCAGATCGGTGAGTATCGTGACGAAAGGCACCCCTGGCAGAGCTTTTTGGAGGCTCTGAAACATGGCCCGGTTGAAGTTCGGAACCAGCGATACAACCATATCCGGGCGCTGCTTCTTCCAGTATTCGGTCAGCAGCTTTACCTGCGCGGAATGGTACAGCCGTATGATGCCGTGCATCATCGGAAGCAAATGCGGCGAGCCCAGCGTCCAACCTTTTGCGAGCATCAGATTGTAAATCTCTTGCATCCGTATCCGCGTGATTTTTCGGAAGATATCCAGCGGGTCCATCACATCCTGCAGATTGACGAGTCTCACATCCCACCCATAATCCTGCGAGGCAATGACGGACTCGAGCGCCATTGCCGCACTTCGATGTCCCCCTCCGGCGTCGAAGTATACGAAGTCTAGAGTCGGTGTGTTCCGCAACTCTCTATCCTACTGGGACAACGTTGTTATAAGCCGGAAGCGGTGGGCCGACCAGTTTCGGCCCGCTAAAAGAGAGGTGAGGGCGCAGTTCACGAATGTTTCTTATGCTCGTCACCGCCTCGTAACGCAATTGGCTTTACAACCAGATTGGGAGATTGTTGTTGATGCTCCATCACGTAGACTGGTTTCAAGAGAGGGCTAACGTATGACAGCCCATTACACGATGCTTCAGTTTATTGCCATCGGCGATCACAAGCTGATGCGCAGAGTGAATAAGTGGCCGGCGCCCCGCTGGATTCGGTTGTGGGCCATTGCAGCCACGCGCGCGGGGGACGGCTGGCTTTGGTATCTCACGGGATTAACCGTTTTGCTGTTCGGGGGTGAGAGCCGGTTCACTGCTACTGCTGCCGCCGGTTCGGCTGCCGTTGTTGGAATCGGGATTTTCGTGTCTCTCAAGAAGATTTCCGGGCGCAAGCGTCCCTGCGAGCTTGAGCCACACTGCTGGGCGCGCCTGTTGCCCCCGGATCAGTTCTCATTTCCTTCCGGTCATACCATTACGGCGTTTGCCGTGGCGGTGACTGTGGGTTCGTTCTATCCCATTCTGCTTCCTGCCCTGTTGTTCTGTGCCACCAGCATTGCGATCTCCCGCATTCTCCTCGGCATGCACTTTCTCAGCGACGTCGTGGTGGCGGCTGTCCTCGGAACCGGTCTCGCGCTCAGCAGCCACGCCTTATTCTTCTGAATAGCCGAGGGGCGAAATATCGCGGACTTCGGTCGCCAGCTTGATCGCGTCGTCCATGGTGTCGCAATGTGAATAGCCCGTTATAGTGAATCAGGGCCGTAAAGCACCACGGCCATGTGGATAAGGATCCCGCGAACCCCCACCGGGGCAACCAGTCCTTCATGCTGCGCCGCCTATTTCTGTCTCTTTCCGGGAGCCAATCCCTCCGCCGGTGGATGGAGCATTCGCCGTTGTCGCAGAAGCTCACATCCCGATTTGTAGCCGGAAGCACACTTGCCGACGGTATTCAGGTTCTGAAAAAGCTCTCCGAGGAGCACACCTTCGCTACTCTCGACTTCCTGGGCGAAAATGTAACCTCGCTTGAGGCAGCCACTCATTCGAAAGCTTCCTACCTGGCCGCGCTGGGTGAAATTGAACGTTCCGCACTGCCTGCGACGGTGTCGATCAAGCTGACTCAGTTTGGCTTGGAGTTCTCTCAGCAAGCATGTTGCGACAACGTGGTGACGCTGGTCGAGCAGGCGAAGCGGATGGGTAGCCGTGTCGAAATCGACATGGAATCAAGTGAGTACACGGATCGTACGCTCGAAGTAGTCACGCAATTGCAGCAGCGCTTTGGGGGAAATCTACGGGCTGTGGTCCAGGCCTATCTGTATCGCAGCGAGGCCGATATCCGGCGGCTCTCTGAATTAAAGATCCCGGTCCGGCTCTGCAAAGGCGCCTATCGGGAACCCGCCACGGTGGCCTTTGCGCGCAAGTCCGATGTGGACGATAACTACGTCAAGCTGATGAAGCTGCTTCTGGACCACGGCAGCTATCCGGCAATTGCAAGCCACGATGAGAACATCATCCGCCAAGCGCTACGTCATATCGAGGAACAAAACATCGCGCCAAATCGTTTTGAATTTCAGATGCTTTACGGCATTCGTCGTGACCTGCAACGGGAACTCGTTGGCCGAGGCTTCCGGCTTCGTTTGTACGTGCCTTATGGAGACGCTTGGTACCCGTATTTTATGCGCCGGCTCGCGGAGCGGCCCGCAAATGTTCTTTTCCTGGCCAGAAACTTGCTACGAAACTAGTTCCTTCTAAGTTTCGGAACCCCTCGCGTGGGAAGCGAATCCAATGAGTACAAAGCAGATGAAATACTGGCTGTATCTGATCGCTAAGCTGGCGATCGCTTTGGGCGCCTTGTACGGGCTCTTGGCTGCGCTACAGCGGTTCTATCCGGTGTCCGGGCCTTTTCGGCGCTCTGGACCTCCCGCCCCGCTGTTTGCGCCCAACATACTGTTTATAACGATATGGCTGATGGGCGCAGGTCTGTTTTGGCTCATCCTATGGGACCAGCGGCGTCGCTGCCGCACCTGTTTGCGCCGGCTGATTATGCCGGTAAAAACAGGCTCGTGGGGTCACATGGTGATTTTCGGCCGACGGAAAACCGAGACCATCTGCCCGTACGGCCACGGCACCTTGAGCATTGAGGAACTTCAGATTACCGGGCGCCAGCTTCCAGATTGGCAGCCTCACGACGGCAACATCTGGAAAGAGCTAGAATCGTATGGTCAGGCCCGTAAGTGATCCCCTAAGCGAATGAAGGAAGGCATCGGGCCTCCTAAAGTTTAAGTGATCGTCCTAGGCCAGAGATTTGCCCGTTCGTATTAAACTCCCCTCCAAACCGGGTGCTGCTCGCGCGACGCCCCACGGACCTCTCAGTACGGTAGGCAAAGTCGTTGTGTTTGGCATGATCGCTATCGCAGCGATCACGCTAGCCGTTGTCTCCTTCTACTACTCAAAATATTCCCGCCTTACGGACCAGAAGCTAGCCCAGGGGCCTTTCCCGAATTCATCACTGCTGTATGCGGCGCCCCACTCGGTTGGCATTGGCGACGTCGGCACATTGCATCAATTCGCAGCACGACTGCGCGAAGGCGGATATGGCGAAGATGCTCGCACCAACCCCGGTGGCTGGTACCATTTGCGCCCGGACGCAGTTGAGGTTTTCCCTGGCGACCACTCCTACGCGGGTTCAGAGCCCGGCGTGGTTCGGTTCGAGGACGGCAAGATTTCTTCTATAACCGGCCTGAGCGATAACTCGGCGCGTACCGAATATACGCTTGAGCCGCAGCTGCTGAGCAGCCTCTACGACAAGAACCGGGAGAAGCGGCGTCTGGTCAGATATGAGGACATTCCGCCGGTACTGGTTCACGCCGTCATTTCCATTGAGGACAAGCGCTTCTTTCAACACTCCGGGTTCGATCCAATACGAATCGCGAAGGCGCTATTCGTCGACTTGAAGGCACACCGCAGTGCGCAGGGTGCATCCACGCTCACTCAGCAGCTTGCCAAGATGCTGTGGCTGGATAGCCGTAAGACATGGACGCGCAAGTTCGACGAGCTGCTGATCACCATCCATTTAGAGCGCAAGCTGACGAAGCAAAAGATTTTCGAGTACTACGCCAACGAGGTAGACCTGGGCCGGCGCGGATCGTTTGCTATCCGTGGATTTGGAGAGGCGGCGCAGGCGTATTTCGGCAAAGATATCCGAAGCTTGACGCTGCCTGAAGCGGCTACCTTGGCCGGCTTGGGGCAGGAGCCAAGTTTCCGGAATCCGGTGCGCTGGCCGGAGCGGGCGAAGACACGCCGGAATGTAGTTCTTGCTCAAATGCTTGATAACAACTACATCTCCCAGGCGCAGTACGCGTCGGCAGTTCAAGTGCCCATGGTCATCGCAAGACAGGGCATCGAATCGGCCGATGCTCCCTATTTTGTGGATCTGGTGAACGAGCGTTTGGCCGACCAGTTTCAGGACCGTGACTTTCAGCAATCCGGCTCGAAGATCTACACGACTCTCGATCCCGACCTGCAACGCGATGCTGCGGAGGCGGTAGCGCTTGGGACTCACGAGCTGGATGCCATCATCGCCAAGCGTCACAAAACCGGCGAGCCGCAGGACGATCCGCAGGTCGCCTTGATTTGCCTGGATCCGCACACCGGGGAAGTGAAGGCGTTGATTGGCGGCAGGAACTACGGCGTGAGCCAGCTGGACCACGTAGTGGCGAAGCGTCCATCAGGCAGCATCTTCAAGCCGTTTGTTTATGCCGCGGCATTGAATACCGGGCTCTGGGACCATCCCGATCCCATTACGCCCTCCACCATTTTCCAGGACCAGCCCCGTACCTTCTTCTTTGGTGGGAAATCGTACGAGCCGACCGATTATCACAAGGGTGAGTGGGCGGGTGAGGTGACCTTGCGCACTGCGTTCGCGAAATCCTTGAACGTACCGGCGGTAGAGGTTGCCGAAGCCGCCGGATACAGTGCGGTGGCCGATTTGGCTCATCAGGCGGGCTTATCCGATATTCGACCAACTCCGGCCATGGCGCTCGGCTCTTACGACGTTACGCCGCTTGAGATGGCCGCGGCCTACACGCTCTTTGCAAATCAGGGCTTAATGGTTCAGCCGCGGATGATTGCCCGTATTGCCGGGAAGTCCGGCGATGACGTCTGGTCGTCGCAGCCGGAGAGCAAGAAGATTTTGGATCCGCGCGTCACCTTCCTGATGGTGAATCTCATGCAGGAGGTTCTTCGCAGTGGAACGGGCGCAGGCGTCCGGGCACGCGGCTTTACGTTACCTGCGGCCGGCAAGACGGGTACTTCTCATGACGCTTGGTTCGCGGGCTTCACAACCAAGCTGCTCTGCATTGTGTGGGTGGGGCTGGACGATTACCAGGATCTTAAGATGGAAGGCGCCAAGGCCGCCCTTCCGATGTGGACGGAGTTCATGAAGCGCGCGCATAAGCATCGCGCTTATCGCGATGTGACGCAGTTCGACGTGCCCGAAGGCGTCGTCAGCGCGCAGATCGACCCGGATACCGGTGAACTCGCCACTACTGCCTGCCCGCGCGTGGTGACCGAGTATTATCTGTTGGGTACTCAGCCCGTACAGTTCTGTCTTGTGCACCAGGGCGGCTCTACAGAGATTGCTGGATGGGAAACTGCGCCCAACCCCCCCACCACCCTTCCGAATCTCCCTCCAGCGCCCGGCACAATGCCTCCGGGCACAGCCCCGGACTTAAACGGTCAAGATCCACAAAAGAATTCCAGCGAGAAGAAGCCGGGTCTGTTGGACAAGCTGAAGAGCATCTTCCACTAAGAATCGGCCGCCCACGGCCCCACTTAACGGTATATAGTAGATACACATAAAGGGGGATCCGTATGATCTCTTTTGTAATCACACCTCTCGCCTGCTGTTTAGCCTTGCCCCTGGGGCCAGTTGTGGCGCTAGCCCAGCAGACCCCGCTTACGTCCCAGAGCTTTGTAGCCTCCACAGGTTCGGTGCCGCCGGCGAACAAACCGGCGATGCCTTCCATCACGCCTGAGTTGCGAGGCGACATTTACATGGCCCGGAAAATGTATCGCGAAGCGATTGACGCCTATCGGCAGGGTTCGCCAAGTTCGCCCGTGTTGACGAACAAAGTAGGCATCGCTTTTCACCAGCTTCTACAGCTTGATCTCGCCAAGAAGAACTACGAACGCGCCGTGAAGCTAGATCCTAAATACGCAGAAGCCATCAACAATCTGGGTACTATCTACTACGCTCAGAAGAGTTACCGACGCGCCATAGGTTATTACAAACGAGCTCTTCGCTATACCAGTCCCACCGCCTCCATTTATGCCAACCTGGGCGCCGCCTATTTTGGACGCAAAGACTACGACCGTGCCACCCAGTGTTACGAACAGGCGCTGCGGCTTGACCCGGATGTCTTTGAGCATCACAGTAACTACGGAACTTTGATGCAGGAGCGGACGGTTGACGAACGGGCTATGTTTCATCTGTACCTGGCCAAGTTCTACGCCAAATCGGGCGCGAACGACCGTGCGCTAATCTATTTGCGAAAAGCCCTTGAAGAAGGAATTAAGAATCGCGAAAAGATTCCAACCATGCCCGAGTTCACGCTACTAAAAACCAACCCCGCTTTCCAGCAGCTTCTTGCCGATAATCCGAAGCCGCTTTGAAAGGACATCCCGGGTGGCTGGCACTGCTGGTGTTGGCGTGTTCCAGTTGTTCGCGTGACGCCGACGATCGTTCGAGGCGGTTGGCTATCCTGCCTCCGGAAATTCTGATTGACGATGCCTCTGCGCAGTGGATCAGTACGGCTCTGCCGGTTGTGTGGGAAGAGGACCTCGCAACTGCGCCTCATCTGCTGGTGAACGTGGTAAGTGATGCCTCGGCCGCCTATCAGTGGGGAGCGACCGAAGTGCTTCGGACGACGGTAGAGAATCGGCACAGGCGTCTTCGCTTTGAAGGCACCATCACGGAGACTTCTACCCAGCGAAACCGCGAGGTTTTCGAACTGGAAAGTGATTCTTCGACCGGCGTCTTGCCATTGGCCGATGCCTTCGCCAAACGCATCGATAGCAGCGCAACGGACTTCTCGACCAAGAACGAGCGTGCATTCGAGACGTTTACACGTGCTCTCCAAGCCGCAAATTTGCCGGCGCGAATGCAGACGCTGAATGACGCCATCGGCATGGATTCAGGGTTCGGGCTCGCCTACCTTGTTCTGGCGCAAACGGCCGCGCAAAGCAATCCACAGGGCCTGGCGGAGTTGCTTGCGAACGCGGGAAAGCATGCCAATTCGTTTACCGCTCTTGATCGCGCGAGATTCAACTCGCTGGCCGCTCAAGCAGCGCATGCGCCGCTCCCACAACAGGAGACTGCACTCCGTACGCTTCTGCAACTCACGCCCAATAGCTTGGATGCGCTGGCAGGGCTCGGGTCGCTACGCTTCGTTGAAGGCGATGCGGCGAACGGCGAGCGGCTGATGGCGCGTGCGCTGGAACTGAGTCCAGGAAATGTAAACGTGCGCCAGCAACTGGGGCGCGGACTGCTTGAGAACGGGCGTTTTGCGGAAGCCGAAAAAGTTTTCGCCGGCTTAGATAGCAACCCGGCGATCCTGCCTGCTCTCGCCACATGCATTCTGCTCGAGCGAGACGTCAAGCGCGCGAACGCCGTCAGTGATCGGTTTAGCCGGTCGCTGCAGCCTCCGCTGCAACTGGTCTATCAAGCCGCTTGGCTTGCGCTCTCCGGAGATACTGCCGGCGCGATAAGTGCTCTCGATGGACAGCATTTCGCTGATCCGAATCTTCAGTCGGCGGTGGTGGCGGAACTTGTCGTCTGGCGTCTCATGCAACACGACTTCGCAGCAGCCAAACAGACGCTGGCTACGCAGACTGAACCCGCCGGCGCTTTCACTGCTCAGTCGATTTTATTGGGCGACGCGAATGCGCCGCTTGAGGAATGGGAAGGGAAGATCAAGTCATCGAGCCAGAGTGCCGGCCAGAAGAAAGACGTTCTGGCTTATGGCTTGTTTCTCGGCGGCCATTATGCTGAGGCTGCCCCGATTTGGAAGCAGATGCTCGAACAATCAGGCGGGGCTGATCTGCGCGCGAGAGCCATGCTTGCCGGCTCGCTTGATCGCGCGGGTACTCCGCAAGCTGCCCGGAAGGTGCTTATAGAGCCGTTCGTGCCGGAATTCGGCGATCTCTATGCGGCCATCTCATTCGGAGAGATGCGGCGCTTATTGAAGTTATAAGTGCAATGAGCCTTTGGTATTTGGAGGGACAATCCGGTTGTCCTTTTCCTTCCAAGGCGTCGGCTGATGACCGCTATCGCGCTTAAAAACTCGATCGTACATGTGCTTCGGCGTGGTGGTGCCGAGTGAAGTGTTGTAGAGGTTCACCAAGTCGAGCGCTTCTTTGACGTCGTCCTCGAATTCATGCAGCGCCTTCAGTTGGTCCGCAGTCGCGGGGATGCGCTTTCCGCTAGGTGTCTCGAGGAACATCTGGTAGCCGCGGCTCAACAATGTGGCGACTTCAGAGCCAACCAGCACGCCCGCTTTTTGAATCCCGGGTTGACTCTTGCCTTCATCACCGACCACTGCACCGATACCGTTCTTACCGATCCGTACGCGGCCATCAGACAGAGTCTCTAATGCAAAGCCAGCCTTCTTCAACAAATCCAGGTGTTCGACGAAAGTGAGGACCTTTGGGCGCTGGCGGCGAAAGAACATAGCTCTAGTATAGAAGCGACATGAGTTTCGAGCCCAATTTCGAACCAGATTTCGAACCCCGCATTCCCATTGCGGCCATCACGGATGAGTTCTCGCCCAGGCTTTCCGAAGCCATTCCCGTCATGCAAGAGATCGGCATGACAGCCGCCGAACTTCGTGTCGTCGATGGCAAGAACATCCTCGACCTCAGCAACGATGAGTTGAAGCGGACGAAAGAAGCGCTGGATGCTGCCGGACTTCCGGTGATCTCAATTGCATCGCCGCTTTTGAAATGCGTTCTTCCGAATGCGCCCCAGTTGGACAGCCGTTTCCAGCACGATGCCTTTGCGTCGAAGCATACCTTTGAAGATCAACCGCGCTTGACAGAGCATGCGATCAAGGTGGCAAAATTCTTCGGCGCACCTATGATTCGGGTCTTCTCATACTGGCGCACAGTCCAGCCTGCGACGTGCTTTGAACGCATCAGCGAAGCGCTGGGCCAGCTGGCAACGTTAGCCGAAAAAGAGAAGCTGATGATCGGGCTCGAGAATGAGCATGCCTGTAATCTAGGCACGGCATCTGAGGCGGCGCAGGTATTGACCGCTCTCAACGCGGTCAATTTGGGGCTTGTCTGGGATCCGGCGAATGCTCTCGTCGCGGGCGAAGATCCATTTCCGGGCGGCTACTCACTTTTGCCGAAACAACGCATCATCCACGTGCATGCCAAGGATTGCCATATGGAAGGCGAGAAGCCTGTGTGGGGTCCGTTAGGCACCAGAAGCGTGCGATGGAAAGAGCAGGTTGCCGCGCTATTAAAGGACGAGTACAAGGGCTACATCAGCTTGGAGACCCATTGGCCGGGTCCGGCCGGCAATAAGCTCGAAGCCAGCCGGATCTGTGGATGGAACTTGCGCGGCCTGGCGGCCGCATGATCGAAATACGTGATTCATCGCGATCCTTTTGGTTCGTCGCCAAGCTGCCGGCCGGGGACCAAATAGTTCACGACATAATCCCGAACTGCGTCGGCAAGCGGCGTGATGGCTTGCGTAAAGCCAAATGAACGGAGCTTCGTGATGTCCGCGCAGGTGAGGTACTGATACTTGCCTTGAAGCGCCTCGGGCATCTCAATGAAGTTCACGGTTGCAGGCTTTGACAGCGAGCTGAAAATTGCGTTTACGAGCGAAAGCCAAGTGCTTGCCCTGCCCGAGCCGATGTTGAACAGAGCACCGCCATCCACCCGTTCGGCCAAGAAGACCGTTGCCGCCACGGCGTCCTTCACATAGAGGAAGTCCCGGCGCTGCTCCCCATCTTTAAACTCCGGCCGGTAACTCTTAAATAGTGAGACTTGCCCTGTGTCGCGGACCTGACCGTAAGCTTTGTGAACCACGCTCCTCATGTCGCCTTTGTGGGCTTCATTGGGGCCGAAAACGTTGAAGTACTTGAGCCCGGTGATTCGCGGCAGGATGCCGGCGCGTTCCGCCCAACAATCAAACAGGTGCTTCGAATAGCCGTACATGTTGAGCGGGCGAAGGTTTTCAAGCGGCGACGATTCGGGGAGGCTTTCTTCGGAGGCGCCATAGGTCGCGGCGGAGGAAGCATAGAGGAAGCGGCGGCCGCCCTCTAATGCGAAGCGGGCAAGCGTCTTGCTGTACTCGAAGTTATTTTCAATCAAGTGCGAGGCGTCGGTTTCGGTGGTGGATGAATTCGCACCTAAATGAAATACCGCCCGAATGTCGCTGAACTGGTGCGGCGCAGCTTCCAAAAGCATCAAGAGCTTGTCGGCTTCGATGTAGTCGGCGAAGCGGAGCGGGACTAAGTTTTTCCATTTTTCGTCGCTGCCTAGAAAGTCGGCGACTAGGATGTTTTCGATCCCCCGCCTATTCAGCTCCCAGATCAAGGCGCTGCCAATAAAGCCAGCGCCACCGGTTACCAGAATTCTTCCTTTAGAAAGATCCGTCATAGTTATGTTCCGCTAACGATCAGCATAGGCACCTTCACGCGATGGCGTACAGCATTGATGGTGGTTCCGAAGATCAGGTCCTTCAGTCCTCGATGGCCGTGGGACGCCATGATCAAGAGATCAGGGTGGAGATCACGGACGCTGCCGACGATCTCCTTGGCGGGACTGTTTCCGTGGCGCACCACGACGTCGACAGTGACGTTCTGAGAGCGCAGAGACTCCACTATCTTCTTTAGATAACCCTGGCCCTCCTGGATCTCCGCGGTAGAAGACAGGGAGCCGAACATTTGGCTGGTGACACCTTCCTCCACGTGCAACAAGATGATGCGGGCATTGTGAATTTTGGCAAGGGCGAGCGCATTGGTCAGTGAAGCATGATCGGATTCGCTGTGATCGAGCGGGACAAGGATGCTGGAGTAGATGCGCGAGGCGAATAAAGGCACGGGCTTTTCGTCAATCGCAACAGCAACCCGCCCGGCGGGTGGGGCGGCGCCGCGGATCCACGGCCATAAGGTTATGGTTGCGAGCAGAGCGGCACAGCCAATTGCCGCAACGGAGGCAAGGCCGATGACGAGCGGGCGGTAGCCGCCGCTCCTTGCGGTCCACTCGACGAGCTGCTGCCAGACGAGCCAGACATCCAAAACTAAGATGAATGCGGCGCAGGACCAAGCGGCTAACCGCAGCCATTTACCGTTGGCGAATTCCCCCATGCGTTCGCGGTCACTGGTGAAATGGATCAGCGGGATGACGGCGAAGGGAAGTTGAATGCTGAGGACCACCTGGCTGGCGAGGATGAGCTGGTAGGTACCCCGGTCTCCGGCCAAGTAAATCACCAGCGCGGCTGGGGTGATGGCCAGAAAGCGCGTGACGGCTCTGCGCAACCAAGGCTGCATGCGGAAGCGCAGAAATCCTTCCATGACAATCTGCCCCGCCATGGTGCCGGTCAGGGTAGAGGATTGTCCGGAGCACAGTAGCGCCCCGCCGAATAGAATGCTGGCGGCGGTTGTGCCCAATAAGGGAGATAACAGCTGATGAGCTTGCTGGATCTCAGTGACAACGATGTGCCGCTTGAAGAAGACCGCTGCAGCCATCACCAGAATGGCGGCATTGACAAACAGCGCAGCATTCAGGGCAATGGTGGAGTCCAGCAGATTGTAGCGGCAGGCTTGGTGCTTTTCCTGGATCGTCTCCCCAATGCGCCGTGTCTGCACCAGGGCCGAGTGAAGGTACAGGTTGTGCGGCATGACGGTGGCGCCGAAGATGCCTACGGCGATGTACAGGCTTTGCGAGTTGAGCCGAGGCAGCAGTCCTGTGAATACTTCAGCTGCATGCGGCTTGGCGAAGATGATTTCACACAAAAAACATCCGGCGATGGCGGCGATCAGGGCCAGGACGAAGGCCTCAATCATGCGGATACCGAGATGGGCGAACCAGAGAACCAGCAGGGTGTCGGCGGCGGTGAGCAGAACACCAATCAGCAAGGGCAAATGAAAGAGAAGGTTCAGGCCGATGGCGGCGCCAAGCACTTCCGCAAGATCACAGGCGATGATGGCGAGTTCGCAGAGGATCCAGAGAATATAGGAGACAGATTGGGGATATTCGTCGCGGCAGGCTTGCGCCAGATCGCGACGAGCAACGATGCCCAAGCGCGAACTCAACGTCTGGAGTAGAAGCGCCATCAGGTTCGACAGCACCAACACCCAAAGGAGGCGATAGCCGAATTTAGCGCCGCCTTCGAGGTCCGTAGCCCAGTTGCCCGGGTCCATGTAACCGACGCTCACCAGATAGGCAGGACCGGCGAAGGCGAACATTCGCTTCCAGAACTGGGTGTGCGAAGTAGGGACGCTCTCATGGACTTCGGGCAGCGAGTATCCTCGCGAGTCCACGGAGCGATCCTGAAGCATATTAATTAGTATGGCGTGCCTAGAACGCAGGCCGAATTACCGAACGAACTGGCCGGGCGGCCGAGCGGAGGTTTCGCTGCTAACGGTGACGTTTGCCCGGATTGTCATTCCCGGCGGCTAAGCGCTCGGCGGCTAAGCGGTAGACCTCCCGCTTGGGAAGTCCCATTCGTTTAGCGACGGCCTTGATGGCTTCCATGCGATCCAGGCCGGCTTCGTTCTGTAATTTTTGGATCTCTGCGAGAGGATCGTCGATCTTGGCGTGCTGTTCGCCGCGACCAATCACGAGAGTGATTTCGCCTCTAACCGACCCCCGCTCAACAAGCTTCTGAAGAATTGATGCCGCCGAACCGCGCAGGAACTCCTCGTGAAGCTTAGTGAGCTCGCGGGCGACAACGACGGGCCGTTCGCCGAGGATTTCCGCCATGGCGCGCAAGGTGTCCAAAATACGGTGAGGACTCTCGTAGGCGATCACGGTGGCTGTTTCGTGCGCCAGATCTTCGAGAACTTTTTGTCTGGCGCCCGACTTTGGAGGAAGAAATCCGATGAAGCGGAACTCGTCTGTGGGAAGGCCGGAGGCGGCGAGAGCGGCCAATGCCGCTGATGGGCCGGGTAGGGGGATGACTGGGAATCCCTTGTCTATTGCCGCCGTGACGACGCGATAACCGGGATCGGAAATGAGCGGCGTGCCGGCGTCGCTGATGAGCGCGACAGAGTGACCGCGCTCGAGAGCTTCGAGGATTTCCGCAGTGCGCGCAACCTCATTGTGCTCGTGATAGCTGAGGAGGGGCTTGCGGATCTGATAGTGTTCGAGGAGTTTATGCGAGTGGCGGGTGTCTTCGCAAGCGATCAACGCCGCGTCATCCCGCAAGATGCGGAGGGCCCGGACGGTGATGTCCTCAAGATTGCCGATGGGGGTTGAAACCAGGTAGAGAGGCAAACTTGTAATTTAGAGGATGAAGCCAAAAGATGCAAAACGGGTTTGAGCAGCACGCCGGCGAAGAAGCGCCGTTATACATCCGGTGGAATCCGGACCGGTCACCCTACGCGATCGAATTGAGGCTGGAGGTGGTGGCCGAGATTGCTGACCAACTCGCCCAGGCCGATAAGTTGAGCATTGAGGTAGGTGGTGTTCTTATAGGTTCCTTTCCTAGCGCGCATAGCCCCACGCTGCGGATAGAAGACGTGGAAATCGTACCGCGCGGAATGGAAGAAGGCGCTGTTTATGTGCTCGACCCAAGCCAACACGGTCGTTTGGGGGAGATTCGTGTGCGGGCGAGAGCCAGGCAGCGGGATACGGTCGGGTTCTTCAGAAGTCATTTGCGGCCCGGCGCCATGCGGCCTTCGCTGGCGGACCGGAGCCTGCTTTCGGGAGAATTCCGGGACAGCATGTACGCGGTTCTGCTGATAGAAGGGCGCGAACCACACACTGCGACGTTTTTCCTGGCAGCAAACGGACACCTTCCGGGCGAGCCTTCGGTGCGGAACTTCCGGTTTGAGGAGCGAGAGTTCAGAGCGCTGCCTGAAGTGCCGCCGGCGCCTGCTGCGGCGCCGGCGCGAGAGCCTTGGGTAGAACGTAAACAGCGGGCGGGGTCAAGAGTATCCGGGGCGAGACCGTTTGGTGCTAAAGCATACGGAACGATGGCGGTGCTATTGGCCATCGGGGTGGCGGCTTCTATTCTGATGTGGTCCTTCTCGCGGCACGCGCCAATTCCGCACATCCTCGGCGAAGCGAATCCACTAAGCCTATCCGTGACAGATCGCGGTCTCCTGCGCATCGCGTGGGACCATGCTGCGCATGAACTCGACGGCGCGTCGGGAGCAACGGTGGTGATTGTCGACGGTCCCAGCCGGAGGGAATTCCAGCTGGGCGTGGATGAACTGCGGCTGGGAGCGGTTGAGTATGAACGAATGGGCGCCGAGGTTCAGGTGACGATGACAGTGGATACACCGGGTTCAGCCTCGTCGAACCAGACGGTTGACTGGGTAAAGCGCTGAGGCAAGTTTACTGGCGTAGGAGAATGCTGAACTCGCCGCCCTTGGCGTCGAGAATGACGGCGCTGCCCGGCGGCACTTGCCCATCTGCGACAATCGCCGCGACTGGCTGGATGAAGCTGCGCTGCACAATGCGCTTTAGCTCACGAGCGCCATATTCGACGCTAATGCCGGTATCGAGTAGAAGCTTGCGACCCGCAACAGTGCATTGCAAGCGGAAGCCGCGTACGCCGAGACGATTGTAAATGAGGCGGGCAAAGCTTGCGAAGATCTGGTCAAGGATCAACTCGCACGCGTCGCGGTTCAGGGGCTGGTAAGTGATCACCGAATCGATACGGTTGACGAACTCGGGGGAGAATTTTCGTTTCACCGCGGCGAGGCCGATGCTGCTGAGTTTTGAGGAATTCGCGAGGGGCTGCAATGGGAGCATACTTTCGAAGCCGAAGTTGGGCTTGGTGAGGCGCTGGATGGATTTCGCGCCGAGATTGCTGGTAAGGAAGATGATGGTGCGCTCAAAGTTCACGCTGGCGTTGTCGCCGAGCCGAAGGGTGGCTTTGTCCAAGATGCCGAGGAGGAGGCGCGTCATGGAGCTTGCCGCTTTTTCGATCTCGTCGAACAAGATGAGCGAGATGTCGCTTTGCTCGGAGGCAACGCCGTTTACCTTGGCCTGAGTCAGCATGGGCTGAGTTTCGCGATGGCCGAGGTAACCGGGCGGCGCGCCGATGAGCTTGGCGACTTCATGTTCCATTTGAAACTCGCCGCAGTCGACGCGGAGCAGATTCTTGCTGCTGCCGTGCAGCACTTCAGCAAGAGCTTCGACGGTGCGAGTTTTGCCGGTGCCGGTTGGTCCGAGCAGCAGAACGACGCCGACAGGACGCCCTTCCGGCCCGAGTCCAGCCTGGTGCATCTGGATATAAGGAATGATCGTCTCAATGGCTTCAGGCTGGCCCACCAGTAGACTGCCGAGTTGGGCAGCTAATCCATCTGACTCTGGGGACGGGACGGGACGCCTGAGCCGTCCGGTTTGGGAAGAAGCTGGCACTGATGTTGGGAACCCCTTTCGTGCACGACTGTATCGGCGTGGGAGGGATAGGTTAGCACCGGCGAGGGGGTATGGCCGAGAAGTGATGACGGCGGAAAGATATTTAGGTTGAGTGGCTTAGCGGCGCTTGACGACGCCGCGAATGAATTACCCGGGGGGTGTGACTCAGGATTCGACCTTGCAGCGGGGCGCGCGCATCGCTTGGGGCTGAACTCCCCCAAAATGGTGTTTGCGTGTACTGCTGTTCCGAGTCTCTCAGTTACCTTTTCTGAAGGCAAAGAAAACAAATCACTTATGACGCTCTCGATCAAGACTCGACTCTGCTTTATGATGTTCCTCAATTTCGTCATTTGGGGATGCTGGTACGTCACGCTCGGTACTTACTTGACGGCGACGCTGAAATTTTCAGGAACGCAAGCCGGAGCTATCTTTGGGAACCACGGCGCTAGCCTCCATGATTTCTCCGCTTTTGTGGGCCTGATTGCGGATCGATACTTTTCAACCGAACGAGTACTCTCCGCCCTTCATCTAGTTGGGGCCCTCTTCTTGTATCTGGTGACGCGCGCAACCAGCTTCGGCGCTGTCTACGCGATGATGTTCGCCTACTGCCTGTGCTACTTCCCCACACTGGCACTCACAGCGTCAATCACTTTGAAGAACCTGGACGATGCGCGCCGCTTCCCACTCTTCCGGGTATTCGGAACGCTGGGATGGATCGTGATCGGCGTTGTCATCGGCAGGCTCAGGATTGAGGCATCGGCGGCGCCCTTCCTGCTGGCGGCCGGGGGATCCGTCCTCATGTCCGTCTTTTGCCTGCTGCTTCCCCATACCCGCCGGTGAACAAGGGCCGCTCCATTTCGGCGCGCGAGGTTCTCGGGTTGGACGCTCTGGTGCTGTTGAAGGATCGCTCTTACGCTACCTTCCTAATCGCGTCGATCGGGAAGCTCCGGCAAATCTTCGCAGCACGGCCCAGGGGCTGTACACGTTTGTAACTTACGGAATGGGTATGTTTCTGGGATCTCTGTTGTCGGGCGGCGCGCTAGATTTTTTTACCACCAGCAATGGCCAGGGGCGGGTTCGCAATTGGACCGGGTTCTGGATGAGTTCGAGCCTTGGGGCTCTCCTTCTCTTCGTAGTCTTCGCGACATTCTTCCGCAGCAGGGTCATGATCGAAAAGAAGGAATCGCAAGCGTTGCCCGAACTTGGTTAGATACAGACAATCAAGACTTAGCGCCTTTTAGACGACCTGCGGTTAATTTACCTAGAACTCGGTTACTTTCCGGGCTTCTGTGGGCGGCATGAAGCTACGAGTGTAGGAGGCTCTCGCCTGTCCCCGGCAGAAGGCGAGGCGAGTGCCCGCATCAAGTGATGACTTTGTGATTTAACTCCGCCGTCCCCCTTTTCTTTCTTTCTGCATTCGCGTTGGCCGGCGAAGACTGATTACTGTAGCGACCGGAGGGCCAAGCCGCGCGCAACGGAGGTGAACTCATCGCCGGTGCGGATTCTCTGGGATCCGAAGCGCGATTCGAAGATGCGGCGAACGGCAGGCACGAAGGAGGAGCCGCCGGTGAGAAATACCCTGTCGACGTCGACTGCCTCTACACCGGTCTTCGCGAGCAGCGAGTCAATGCGCCGCTCAATGTCCAGTAGTTCCTCCGCGATCCACTGTTCGAATTCGGACCGGTTGACCTCGGCATCGAGTTCGACGTCGCCATCGACGAAGCGAAACACCGTCTTTTCAGCATGAGAAAGTGTCACTTTGGTCCGTTGCACGGCTCGATGGAGTTGGTAGCCGAGGTCGTGCTGAACGAGATAGAGCAGCGCCTTCAGCTTTTCCGGTTCGAGTGCTTGTGCGGTGACGTTCTGCAGCATGGCGAGGGTGTCGCGTGATTTCAGAAACGAGAGATGATGCCAGCGTTCGAGTTTGAAGTATACCCAGTTTGGAACCGGCAACAGCTTACCGCCGGAATCGAGAGAAGAGCCGGCGCCGAGGGCTGGAGAAACCAGATGGCGGATGATTTTGGCGTCGAAAGCGTCGCCCGCCAAAGGCAGCCCCTCATTGCCGAGCACGCGCCGCTCTCCGGCGCCGGCAACTTGACGGGACGGGCCGACACGCAGTAGCGAGAAGTCGCTGGTGCCGCCGCCGAAGTCCCCGATCAAGATAAGTTCGTCATGGTCGAGAGTTGACTCGTAATAATAAGCGGCGGCTACGGGCTCGTATTCGAACAGAACTTTTTCAAACCCTGCTTTGCTCAAAGCCAGTTCCAGCCGTCCGATGGCGTAGTCATCGTCTGCGCGCGATTCTGAGCCGACAAACTGGACGGGACGGCCCACAACCACATCGCGTATGGGCTGACCGAATTGCGCTTCCGCTTTGACACGGATGTCGCGGAGAACGTTGGCAACGAGTTCCTCCAGGCGGAAGCGGCGTCCAAGATCTCGGTGGTCAAGAGGCTACGGCTTGCTAGAAAAGACTTGAGCGATTGAACCAGGCGTCCCTTCTCGTCGGCATGCAAGTAACGTTCGACGCCATCGGGACCGCTCCAGGATTTGGTGGTACTCCGGCCGCCTTCGCGCACACGTTCCAGGTAAAGGAGCGAACGGAACGATTCGGTAAGGCCGCCGGGAACGGCAAAGCGCGCGAGCTTGACTTCGGTCTGGTTGGGAACGGCAACGGCGAGTGAGCTGTTGGTGGTGCCGAAGTCTAATCCGATACCCATCCTGGTCCTATCCCCATCCTGGCGCCATCCCCATACTGGGCAAATGATCTCATGAGCTTTTGGCTTTGACACTTTTAGGTGAGACACGCAATCAACAGAAGGAATGGCCGGAATCACAAAAAAGCATTGGCGCACACTCACCACAGGTGAGGAGATCGACTTATACACGCTTCGCAACTCTCAGGGGACGGAAGCGACGATTACCAACTACGGGGGGCGGTTAGTGACACTTTGCACGCCTGACCGGAATGGCAAGTTTGATGACATTGTGCTGGGGTTCGAGACGCTAGACGGATATCTCGGGAAGAATCCCTACTTTGGTGCGCTGGTGGGCCGGTATGCGAACCGAATCGCCAACGCTGAGTTTTCGCTGAATGGCAAGACCTATAAGCTGGCGCGCAACAACGACCAGAATTCGCTGCACGGCGGTACCAAAGGCTTCGATAAGGTCGTTTGGAAAGCGAACGAGGCCGCAGCCAAAGGCGATTCCGCTCTGCAGCTGACCTATGTGAGCAAGGACGGCGAAGAGGGTTATCCAGGCAATTTGACGGCGACGGTCACTTATTCGCTGACCGGCAATGACGAACTCAAGATTGAGTACGAGGCTACGACTGACAAAGATACAGTGATCAATCTAACGAATCATTCATATTTCGATCTCTGCGGGCAAGCGGCGGGCACCATTTTGGATCACGAAGTGACGATCCATGCCGGTAAGTTCACTCCGGTGAACTCGAATCTGATTCCGACAGGCGAGCTGAAAGACGTGAAGGGTACGCCATTCGACTTCACCAAGCCAACGCGTATTGGGGCGCGCATTGATGAGAAAGACGAGCAACTGCAATACGGGCTGGGCTACGATCACAACTTTGTATTAAATCGTACGGGGGGCGGGCTTTCACCCGCCGCTCGAGTCAGAGATCCAAAATCAGGCCGTGTGCTGGAGGTACTCACCACGCAGCCAGGCGTGCAGTTTTACACCGGCAACCATCTGGAGGGGGAGGTGCGGGGGAAAGGCGGGGTTTTGTATGGGTTCCGCTTTGGATTTTGCCTTGAGACGCAGCACTTTCCGGACTCGCCCAACCAGCCTAAGTTCCCGACGGCGGTACTCAAGGCGGGTCAGAAGTATCACGGAACTACCGTCTTCAAGTTTTCTGTTGAATGAAATGACGCGGTGAATGCACGCTCAGCCCGTGAAACTTATGCGCGGGTGAGTCCTTCTACTCCATATGAGCCCAGAAAAGAAGCAGAGTGAAACACAGCCCGACAAGAACCTTGCGGCGGAACAACGGCCAGTTCCTTCGCAGGCCGAGGGTGATCTGGAGACAGTGGAAGAAGACTTGAAGGACAAGGAAGAAGAAGCGGGCAAGAAGTAAAGCTAAGCGCGGGCAAGGGCGGGATCCTGCTCATTCAAGCGGGCTACGCTGCTCAGAATGGTTTCGATGACGGTATCGTCGCCGAGGTTGGAATTCAGCATCATGTGATACAGGTCGCGCTGGGGCCAAGTCTTTCCGTGGAATTTCTTGACGAACGCCCCACGTTCTGAATCGACGCTATGAATGAGTTCCTGCGCTTCGGCTGGGCTCTTTCCCATGGCCGTCAAGCGACGGATCTTTTCCTCGACCGGCGCATATATGAAGGTGTGAAAGGTGTCGGGGCGGTCCCGGAGGTACCACGGAGAGCCACGTCCCACGATGACGCAATTGCTCCGGGTGGCCGCGTCCTTCACAACGGTTTCAAATAGCCGTGCGAGGTGCTCTGCGTCGAGTAAGTCAGCGTCGTGGCCGGTGAAGCTCTCTTCGTAGCTGCCCCGCATGAAGGCCTTGATCAGCCGGTAAAACGTGGGGTCGAGCCGCTCCTCGCGCTCTTCCACGGACCGGACGTCGCATTTGAGACGACGCGCTATTTCTTTTGTGATCTCAGCATCCCACAGGGTCCAGCCGAGACGGCCGGCAAGTTTTGCGGCAATAGCGCCCGCTCCGGAGCCGTACTCGCGTTCGATAGTGATTACTTTGATCATGCGCCCCCACGGAGTGATATTCTACGCCAACGCGAACGTGGATGCCACGATGTCCGGTGATCTGAAAGAGTGCCAGCTAACGTTGTCCCTATGGGACCGGCAGTACTGCGGCATTGCGAGAGAGCCGGCTTGGAAGCGGCACCTACACTACGATGCTCTATGCCATAGATCCGGATGCCATAGATGAAGAATTGACGCGAGCCGATATTCGCCTCATAGCTGCGGCGATCTACGAGCCTGAGCCACGCGCTTGGAAGCAAGGCACTTGGCAGTGTCCGCAATGCCGAAAGCACAACAGCAGAAACGTCAAGCAATGCGCTTGCTATATCAGTCGCGACGGTTTGCCGGAGTTTCGGGAGCGATGGAAGGCGTTAACCCCGCGGTAGCATTGTCGGAAATGGAATCCTGCCCGGAATGCAGTGCGCTCAAGACTAAGCTCTCAGACGCCCGAAGAAACAGAGACGTAGCCAACGACCTGGCGAAAGGAACGGCGGACCCTAAACCAGACGCCCTCGTTGAGAAACGGGCGGTGAACGTGCAAACCGCTGACGAGGAGTATGCTTCGGCAAAGGTCGAAGCCGAACATCACGAACGGCAAACGGGCCATAAATTAGATCGCGGCCCAGCAACGCAGATGTAGGACAATCATACTTTGGTTCCCATAGGGGCGTCCTGCAGGGCATTCCGCGCATGAATGCAATGCGGAAGACTGCCCGACGCTTTGCGGACACCACTCTAGGAGACAAAGTATGTGGATCGTTCGCCTTGCGCTGCGGCGACCGTACACGTTTGTTGTTCTGTCATTGATGCTGTTTATCCTCGCGCCCGTGGTAATCTCGCGGACGCCTACGGATATTTTTCCCGATATCGATATCCCGGTTGTAAGCATTATCTGGCAATACCCGGGCTTATCGGCTGAGGATATGTCGGACCGCATCATCTATTTCGGTGAGCGCTTGTTGACAACAACGGTAAACAACATTGAGCACGTGGAGTCGCAGTCGATGTTGGGAGTCGGGGTAGTGAAGATCTTTTTCCAATCGCACGCCAACATCGGCACCGCCCTGGCGCAAGTCACCGCAGCTTCGCAGACACAACTGAAGCAGTTACCGCCGGGAACGACACCGCCGTTGATTGTCACCTACAGCGCCTCAACCGTCCCCATCGTTCAGCTGGCTCTCTCCGGCAAGGGCTTAAGCGAGCAGCAGTTGTACGATCTGGGATCGAACTTCATCCGTACCCAGCTAGTGACAATTCCCGGCACGGCGATTCCCAACACTTATGGCGGCAAACAACGCCAAGTGCAGGTAGATCTCAATACGCAAGCACTCCAATCGAAGGGCCTTAGTGCTTCCGATGTGGTCAACGCCGTTGCCAATCAAAACCTGATCTTGCCGGGGGGAACTTCGAAAATCGGTTCACTCGAGTACACAGTCGAGATTCAGGGAAGCCCTCAGAGGGTGGCTGAGCTGAACGATCTTCCGATCAAAACACAAAATGGGGCGACCACTTACATTCGCGATGTAGCACACGTGCGCGATGGGTACCCGCCGCAGACTAATGTAGTGCGATCGAACGGGCAGCGGGGCTCGCTTCTGACAATTCTGAAGTCGGGCAGCGTGTCAACGTTGGACATTATTGCAGGCATACGCAAGTTATTGCCGATGGTGGCTGCCACACTGCCGCCGCAGCTTAGAATCACGCCTATCGCGGATCAATCCATTTTTGTGCGCGCTTCGATTAGCGCCGTGGTGCGTGAAGGCGCGATTGCCGCGTGCCTGACGGCGATCATGATCCTGATCTTCCTCGGGAGCTGGCGGAGCACGTTGATCATTGCGATCTCAATTCCACTCTCGATCCTGTGCTCGATCTTCGCGTTGAGCGCGCTCGGCGAAACGATCAACATCATGACCCTGGGCGGGCTCGCGTTGGCGGTCGGCATCCTGGTGGACGACGCCACGGTGGAAATAGAGAACATCAACCGGAATTTCGAAATGGGCAAAGAGATCGAGCAGGCGATTTTGGACGGCGCGGCTCAAATTGCGATTCCCGCCTTCGTTTCAACCATCAGCATCTGCATTGTCTTTGTACCAATGTTTTTCCTGACCGGTGTCGCGCGCTATCTGTTCGTCCCATTGGCGGAGGCCGTTTCGTTTGCCATGATCGCGTCGTATGTGCTGTCGCGAACCATTGTTCCCACGCTTGCGAAGTATCTGCTGAGAGGACACTCGCATCACGATGCGGTGGCGCACGCCGATGCGAAGCATCCCGTGTTACGGCTGCAACTTGCGTTTGAGGGGCAATTCGAAAGACTCCGCTCCGGATATCGAACTCTGCTCGAAGCGTGCATCCGGCGCCGCGGACTGTTCACCGTGAGTTTTTTCCTGCTGTGTATCGGGTCATTTGCGTTGGTTCCGTGGTTGGGGCAGGACTTCTTTCCGGCCTCTGACAGCGGGCAGATTAGGCTGCACGTGCGTGCGCGCACCGGCACGCGAATTGAGGAGACCGCGAAACTGTGCGACTTGGTTGAGAACAGCATGCGCGACGTAATTCCAGCGCATGAGCTGGTGAACATTCTAGACAACATAGGGCTTCCCTACAGCGGCATTAATACTTCCTACAACAACAACGGCACAATTGGACCGGCTGACGCCGACATCCTGATCTCATTGGCGGAGGACCACAGACCTAGCTCTGAGTACATTTCGGCGTTGCGTGCGCGTCTACCGCGCGAGTTTCCAAGCGTGATGTTCTATTTTCTACCGGCCGATCTGGTCAGCCAGATCTTGAACTTCGGACTGCCGGCGCCTATTGACATTCAAGTGATGGGCAGCAATCTGGAAGCGAATCGCGACTTCGCCGACCGGCTGATGGAGAAGGTTAAATTCATCCCCGGGGTAACCGATCTGCGCATTCAACAGCCCTTCAATCAGCCGAAGTTTTCGATAAGCATCGACAGAACCAAAGCTCAGCAGGTGGGTTACAGCGCGCGCGATGTGGCAGGCGACGTTCTGGTGTCGCTGAGCGGCAGCTTCCAAACCTCACCAACGTTCTGGCTGAATCCCCGAAACGGGGTCAGCTACAACATTGCGGTGCAATCTCCGCAGTACGAAATGGACTCTTTACAAGACATCCGAAACATACCGATCAGCGGAGCGGCGAGTAAGCCACAGATCCTGGAGAGCTTGGCGCACATTAATCGCGGCGCGGGGTTGGCAACGGTTTCGCACTACAATATTGCGCCGGTAATCGACATCTACGGCTCGGTGCAAGGGACAGATCTGGGCGGTGTTTCCCAGCGGATCGACGCCATCATTGCAAAAAGCGAAAAGCAGCTGGTTCGTGGCTCGCGCGTGGTGGTGCGGGGCCAAATCGAGACCATGCGCTCTTCGTTTAGGGGGCTGATTGGCGGGCTGGCATTTTCAATTGTGCTGGTGTACATGTTGATCGTCATCAATTTTCAGTCGTGGGTAGATCCGTTCGTCATCATCTCGGCGCTGCCGGCTGCTCTGGCGGGCATCATATGGTTGCTCTTCGTGACGCACACAACGGTTAGCGTGCCGGCACTCACCGGCTCCATCATGTGTATGGGTGTCGCGACCGCGAACAGCATTCTTGTGGTCAGCTTCGCAAAAGAACAACTGCCCGACTCTGCGAATGCGGCGGAAGCGGCCGTTCTAGCGGGTTTCACGCGGTTCCGCCCTGTTTTGATGACGGCGCTGGCGATGATGATCGGGATGCTTCCGATGGCGCTCGGGATCGGGGAGGGCAGTGAGCAAAATGCTCCGCTCGGGCGCGCGGTAATTGGTGGACTGCTATTTGCGACGGTAGCGACCTTGTTTTTCGTTCCGGTGTTCTTCACCCTGCTCCACGGCAGACGGAAGGACGCGTAAGCAGAGATGCCTCGTCTCCGCGCGATTTTGGGGTTGCTGCTCCTTGTGCTGGTGATTGCAGCGGTGGTGGCCTCGGGCATTATTCCAAGGCTGCGGGCTCGGCAGGTGCTGGGGCAGCAGACGGACTTCGCCGCAGAGCCGAGCGTGACTGTAGTGCACCCTCAGCGCGGGGCTCCTTCTGAGGAGGTGATCCTTCCGGGCAACATTCAGGCGTTTATCGATGCACCCCTTTACGCGCGAACTAATGGATACCTGAAGCATTGGTATTTCGATATCGGGGCGCACGTGAAGCAGGGGCAGCTTCTGGCGGAGATCGAAAGTCCGGAAGTGGATCAGCAACTGCAGCAAGCGCGCGCGGACCTGAGCACCGCGCAATCCAATCTGAAGCTGGCGCAGATCACGGCCAGCCGGTACACCGGGCTGTTCAAGACGGATTCGATTGCCAAACAGGATGTAGATAACGCGGTGCAAGATGCCGCCGCCAGAACGTCGGCAGTGACGTCGGCGCAGGCCAACGTGGGGCGCGTTGAGCAGATGGTTGCCTTTGAAAAGATTTACGCACCCTTCGATGGCGTGATTACGGCACGCAACACAGACATGGGACAGCTTATAGACTCTGGCTCATCCGCTGGGCAGACACGTGAACTGTTCCATATTGCAGCCGTCAACCGGCTGCGCGTCTTCGTGAACGTGCCGCAGAACTACTCGCACGCGGCGGTTCCCGGTATGAAGGCGGACTTGACGCTTCCGGAGCTTCCTGGCCGCCGATTTCGGGGTACGCTGGCTCGTACAGCCGATGCCATGGACCCCGCGACGCGCACGCTGCTGGTTGAAGTGGATGTGGTGAACTCGACGGGTCTGCTGTTTCCGGGCGCGTACGCGGAGGTTCACTTCTCGATCAAAGCCAAGGGCTCAACGCTCATTATTCCTGCTACCTCCCTGGTGTTTCGATCGGATGGCGTGCGTGTTCCGACGGTGGTAAACGGAAACCGCGCGTCTCTTCTTTCCGTGACGCTAGGGCGCGACTTTGGCAATACGGTAGAAGTTGTTGCTGGGCTGCCGGATGATGCACTGCTGATTGCCGATCCGCCTGATTCACTGGTCAACGGCGAAATTGTGCGGGTGGTTCAGCCCGGGCGCTTGAAGACCTCAGAACAGTAGCGCCAAGCGCCAGCGGAGACGCTTCTTGAAGCAATGCGTCATACAATTTTAGTTCCGGAAGTTGAGTTCGGAAAATTGAGTTCAGGAAGACAAATGCTGGTTCAGTTACCTATCGCAAAGAAGCCCGAAGTGGATCTGGGAACCACCTACGATGCCGTGGTGGTCGGATCGGGCGCCGCCGGCGGCATGGCTGCGCACGTACTGACGTCGCAGGGTCTTAAAGTGCTTCTGCTTGAAGCCGGGAAGCAACAGGATACAAGCAAGATTCTGCATTCCATGCAGTGGCCATACGATCATCCGCGCCGGGGCAACATGCCGCCGGAGTATCACTCACTCACCACGAACGAATACAATTTTCGGCAGGCGCCCTATGCACAGGGTTTGCCCAGCCCCAAGGTGGAGTCGTATATCCAAGGGTGGGGCTTTTCGGACTACAGCAAGACTCTTGTAGTGAATGAGAAGGAGAATCCGTATACAGGTACGCGCTATGCATGGGTGCGAGCGCGCGCCGTGGGCGGAAAGACGAACATTTGGGGCCGCCTTGCTCTGCGCCTTTCCGATTACGATTTCAAGGCGAAGAGCCATGACGGATACGGAGAAGATTGGCCTATTTCTTATGCCGATATCGCGCCGTATTACGACCGAGTGGATCGCTATCTGGGTGTTTCAGGACATCCTGAGGGTCTGGCGCAAATGCCCGACGGGAAGTTTCAGCGTGCTCTGAAATTGAACTACTCGGAATTGCATTTACGCAACACGCTGAAAGGTATGGATCGGGTTTTGACGCCCTATCGCGCGGGCGTCACGACGGACGGCGTGAAGCACAATAAGTACCGCAGCCGCTGCTATGGCCGTGGTGCTTGCAACCGGCACGTTGGAGGGTGTGACATTCACGCGGCGTTTGACTCGCCAACCGGCCTGATACGCCCTGCCATGGATACCGGCAATTTGACCATGCGGCCGAATTCGACAGTGTGCGAGGTGACGGTGGACAAAAAGACCGGGAAGGCCACCGGCGTCTCTTTTCTCGACAGCGACACGCGGCAGAGTTATCAGGCCAAGGCGAAAGTGGTTTTACTGGCTGCGTCCACTCTTGAATCGGCGCGTCTGATGCTGCTCTCGAAATCGAGTCAATATCCGAACGGCATCGGCAACTCAAGCGGGCATGTAGGGCATAATTTCTGCGAGCACATCATGGGACCCTCAGTCGCGGGGCTCATGAAAGACATGGTGGGCAAGGCTCGCACGCTGGACGATGGCCGGCCGGGAGGATTCTACGTCCCGCGGTTTCGCAATGTGACGGACCGGCGAAGTGACTTCATTCGCGGCTACGGGTTTGAGGGCGGTGGCGGCACCGGGATGATTCCGGGCACTGCTTACACGACCCCTGGATTCGGCGAGGAGTATAAGAAGCACGTGCGCGATTACGCCGGCGCCACGATTGAGATGGGTGGTTTCGGCGAGGTACTGCCGCGCTATGAAAACTTTGTCGAGATTGATTCCAAAGTGAAGGATGCGTGGGGCATTCCGGTGCTTAAGTTCAACTACAGTTTCGGCGATAACGAGAAGAAGATGGCTGCGGATATGGCCGTGACCGCGCGTGAAATGTTCGAGGCGGCGGGGTTCGAGATCGTCTCCGTCACAAAGGACGTACTGCCCGAGGGTTGGTCGATTCACGAACTGGGAACTGCGCGCATGGGGAACGATCCGAAGACATCGGTGGTGAACCAGTTTCAGCAATCGCACGATGTGAAGAATCTTTTCGTGGTGGATGGCAGCACGCATGTCTGTGCTTCGGCGCAGAACCCCACTTGGACCATCATGGCTCTCTGCTGGCGTTCGTGCGACTTCTTGGCGGACAAGTTGAAAAAGGGCGAGGTTTGATATGGACTCGGCTCTTCCCTTCGATCTAAATAGACGTGACCTGCTGAAGACGCTGACTGCCGCCGCGTTCACGACGCTGCAATTGCCGGCGGCCGATCCGAACGCTCCTTTCTACTTCACTAGAAGCGAGTTCGCGTTGCTGGATGCTCTGACTGAGCTGATGGTTCCGGCCGACGGGCATTCGCCGGGCGCGCACGAAGCGGGCGTCGCGGCGTACATCGACCGAACGGTTGCGGAGGCGTTTCTTCCGGAAAACAAGACGTCCTGGCGGAAGGGTCTTGCGTCAATGGACGAAGAATCAAACCGGATGTATCAGGGGCCTTTTCTAAAGGCCAGTAAGAAAGAGCAGATCGATCTGCTGAAGAAGATTGCGGCAGCGGAGCAGGATCCCAAGACGGAAGCTGAGAAGTTTTTCACGCAGCTTAAGCAGACGACGGCGTTTGCCTACTACTCTTCCTCAATTGGTATTCATCAGGAAATGAACTACAAAGGCAACGTTCTTCTCGACCAGTTTGTTGGTTACGACGCAAGCTGAAGCTGTACCGCTTCACGATCAGCGTTTTCATACTCGATGCATGGAATGATTTCGAAAGCTCTTAGTCTGTGTGTCGCTTCCGTTGTGCTTCTGAACGCTGCCGTGAGTGCGCCGCTCCATCTAGAACGCGTACTGCGATCCATTCGCGCGGCGGATTTGAGAGGCGATCTCTCGTTTTTGGCTTCAGACGCGCTTCAGGGCCGGTATGCGCCTTCACCGAGTCTGGATGTGGCTGCTGAATTCATTGCCTCGCAGTTTCGCGCCGCAGGGCTTGAGCCGGGCGGCAATCAGGACTACTTTCAGACCGCTTCGATGGTGGACCGTCGCGTACCGGCTGCTTCGGCGATGTCGATAGAGCAGGGCTCAAGGACATGGACTGTTCCGCGCGAAGACGTTCGGGTTCTGGAGGCGAATTACGCCGCGAACATCGATCGCAGGCCGGCCATTGTTTTTGCCGCGAGAGATCCTGACCTGCTGAATGGTTCAGAGTTAACGGGCAAGGCTGTGATTGTGCCGGTTCAACCGCGAGGGAAAATTTCACACGACCAGATGCCGGCGGTCTATAACAAGCGGCGCGCCTTCGACAAGGCCGTCGCTATTTCCGGGGCGGCGGTAGAGATTCTCGTCGGGCGCGAGGGCGCCGGGCAGGCTCGTCCGAGACTATTGAGCGCCGAGGAAGCTGAGGAGCATCGTCCGCCGGTGGTGAGTGTTGCTGGAGAAGAACTCCAAACGTGGCTGGAGCATCCCGGCAGCGGCGTGGACAGCGGGACGGTGTCGCTGAAAATACCGCCGCCAGAAGATCAGAGAGCAGTATTGAAGAACGTGATCGGCGTGCTTCGCGGATCAGATCCGAAACTCAAAGATACGTTCGTTCTGCTGACAGCACATTACGACCATATCGGAACTAGCGATACCGGAAGCGATCTATCCACCAACCGCACTCAGAATCCAAACGATCACATTTACAACGGCGCCAACGACGATGGAAGCGGAACGGTGTCTGTGATCGAGATCGGGAGAGCATTAGCAAGGGCGGATCTGCACCCGAAACGGTCCATTGTGTTTATGACCTTTTTCGGTGAGGAGCGAGGAGACATCGGCTCTGAATACTATGGAGCGCATCCTATGTTCCCGATTGCGAAGACCGTCGCGGACGTCAATCTGGAACAAGTGGGCCGGACCGACTCCACGATCGGGCGACAGCTGCACAACGCGAGCCTGACGGGCTTTGATTATTCCGACGTCACAAAATACTTTGAGGCGGCCGGCCGGGAGACGGGCGTCAGGGTCTATATGGACAAGGAAGCGAGTGACGCCTATTTCACCCGCAGCGATAATGCGGCGCTGGCCGAGCGAGGAGTACCGGCGCATACTCTGTGTGTAGCGTACGACTATTCCGATTACCACGGATTAGGGGACGAGTGGCAGAAGATCGACTACGACAACATGGCCCAAGTGGACCGGACGGTAGCGCTAGGGCTTTGGAAAATAGCGAACAGCGCGATAGCGCCCAAATGGAACGCACAGAACCCGAAGACCGCTCCGTTTCGTGAGGCGCAAGCTCACAACAGCCGGCAATGAAAGCCGGAACATCCGGCCGCCCGGTTTCGTAACGTCCTTTGGGTGGCTGGCAAATGATGACTTTTTTGGTTTGGTGCGCGTTATTGATCTTTTGCTGGCCGCTGGCGTTAGCGGCGCTGGTCCTGTATCCGATTGTTTGGGTGCTGCTACTGCCGTTCCGGTTGATCGGCATTACTTTACCTCCGTCCGCCCGGTCTAATCCCACCGCCTTTTAGGCGGTCGGCTTTCAGCCGCCCGTTTCCTCCGAGAATAGGGAGGATGACGGAATACAGGCATAGCGGGCACGCGGTGTTCGACCTGAAGTATC
>JAABUQ010000973.1_pt1 | contig 64539 bp, 44 predicted proteins | sample 5560001 | NCBI WGS metagenome assembly JAABUQ01 (sample SAMN10711888, study PRJNA513371) | rock metagenome | isolation source: Antarctica rocks | place: Antarctica: Victoria Land, Finger Mt nord | collected 2015-12-18
GCTCGGCCCACCCGACTTGTTCGCCAATCCCCGGACACGAGAACGGGAGCCGTCCCGGGATCGGGGTTGACCCGGCTGGCGACCTGGACCATACTCCCGCCGTCGACCGAGGGACCCCCCAGGCGGCCCGGCAGGGTCGCGTCCGGCCGTGGTCGGCTCGGCCAGCGGGATCGGGCCGACGACGATCCCCCACCCCAGGACGACCCTCAGGGACGAGGTCGGCCCTCCTCGATCGACGGACGCCGCTTCCGGCCCGCTCGACTCGATCGGCCTCGGCGCCGACCCCTACGCAGGACACGGAACGTCATGCACGGCCTACCGCTCGCGCCCCTGATCGTCGCGGCCTCGCTCGGGCTGGCCAGCCAGGCGCCGGCCGGCGCGGCGGACGCCGTCGCCGAGGCGCGTCGTCGGCTCGATCGCGGCGAGGCCGTGGCCGCCGTCGCGATCCTGGAAGACTCCCTCGCCGACGCCGGCCCCTCGAAGGACGCCGTGCTCGGCCTGCTCCGCCCGTCCTACGAGGCCGCCGCCAGGCAGGCCGCCGCCGCCGGCCGCCCTCGCGACGCCGATACCTACCGCGAAAACCTCCGAATCCTCGACCGGAAATCCCGAGCGGCCCCCGCCCCACCGGCCTCGCCCGTGGTGGTTCCCGAGCCCCGGCCCGCGCCCGCCCGGATGCCCGACTCGCCGCCCCCGCTGGTCGTGCCCTCGCCCGAGCCCGCCGCGCCGGCCCCCGCCCCCGCCGACCCGATCGCGCTGCTCCCGATGCCGACCACCCCGGCCACCGAGATCGACCCGGCGACCGCCGACGCCGCCTTCGCGGCCGAGAACTACGCCGAGGCCGGTCGGATCTACGCCGCCTTGGCCCGCGACAAGCGGCTCCCGGCCAACCGCCGCGACCACTGGGCCTATTGCCGGTCGCTCGACGTCGCGCGGCGGATCAACGCCCACCCCCAGGCCGAGGCCGAATGGGCGAGCATCGACGCCGAGATCGACCAGATTCGCGCCCTCAACCCGAACAACTGGCTCGGCGAATACCTCCGCAACCGCGCGTCCGACCGGCTCGTCGCCCGCAAGAAACCCAAGGCCGGCAAGACCGTCCTCCGCGGATCGTCCCCCGAGGAGACGCCCGCCAACGACCGCCCCGTCCGCGCGACCTCGAACACCCCTCCCCCCCAGCCAACACCGGCCCGAGCCCCGGTCCCGACCCCGGCCCGAGCCCCGGTCCCGACCCCATCCCCGGCCCCCACGCCCGCCGCCGGGGCCGAGAAGCCGGTGGGTCGCTGGCAGATCCGGGAAACGGCCAACTTCCGGATTCACCACGTCGACCCGACCCTGGCCGAGCAGGTCGCGCACGCCGCCGAGGGGGTCCGCCGCGAAGGGACCAAGCGCTGGACGAGCAAGCTCCCGGCAACCCCCTGGCAGCCCAAGTGCGACATCTATCTGTTCCCGACGGCCCGGATGTACGCCGTCGAGACCGGCCAGCCCGAAGATTCGCCGGGGTTCTCGAGCATGAAGATGGAGGGAGGCCTGATCACCGAGCGCCTGGTCCACCTCCGGGCCGACCATCCGACGTGCGTCCAGGCCGTCCTCCCCCACGAGGTGACCCACGTCATCCTGGCCGACCACTTCCCCGTCAGCCAGATCCCCCGATGGGCCGACGAGGGCATGGCCGTGCTCGCCGAACCCGCCGACGAGCAACGCCGCCGCGCCACCGACCTGGTCGACCCGCTCGGCAAGAACGTCTACTTCTCGGTGGAAGTTCTGATGGGCATGCCCTATCCCGATCAGCGCTACTGGGGCCTGTATTACGCGCAGAGCGTTTCCCTGACGCGGTTCCTCGTCGAGCAAGGCTCGCACGCCCAGTTCCTCCAGTTCTTGCAAGGGGCCCAGCGCGAAGGCTTCGAGGCCCAACTCCGAAAAGTCTACAAGATCGAAGGTTACGCCGACCTCCAGGCCCGCTGGGTCGCCTTCGCCCGCGCCAACGCCGCCCCGAACGGCGTCGCCGCCGCCCCCAACCCCGATGCCCGCGCCCGTTGACCTCACCGGACCGACCGGGGAGTCGGCTGAAGTCGAAAGGGCCCAGGTTTCACCCCGGATTGCCGGAAAATCAAAGCCTCCCGACAAATACCCGGCTAATCAACCCTGGCATTTCCCGATAATGTGGAGTCGAACCGCGCCCGATCAGCCTTGCTCGGCGATGGCGGCGGTTGGCTTCGTTTTTCCGGGGAGTTTCGCCCGCCCAAACTCCGGCGGCGGATTGGCTTCGTTCGGCTCCTCCACTCCCGCCACGTCGGACGAGCGGGGCCGACGAGTCAGGGCGACGCCACCGCGAAGGCGAGGCGGATGGCTTCGTTCAGCGCCGGGTCGTCGAATCGGTCGAGGCCGCGGAGGCCGCCCCCGGGGCCGAGGCGGAGCCACCAGGCGCGGCGGATCGGGCCCATCCCCATCCGTTCGGTCGCGTGGGCGGTCAGCAGAAGTCGGAGCAGTTCCAGGGGTTCCGACGCGGCGGGGTCGCTCACTTGGAGCAAGCAGAGCTCGCCGGCCGGGTCGCGATAGTGGAATTCGCCCCGGCCCCGGAAGACGGTGGCTTCGTTCGGCGCGGGGCCGACGAGGGTCCACTCGAAGCCCCGGCGGACCTCTCGGGAGCGGGCGAGGTCGCGGGCCAGGGGGGTCCGCGACCAGGCGGCCAGGCGGTCGACCGCCTGGGCGATCAGGGCGGCGGGGGAGACCGGGTCCTGTCGGCGGCCGGCGAGGTCGGCGACCCGCCCGAGCTGCCTCGGGTCGAGGGCCCGGGGGTCGGCCAGGATCGACCGGACCAGGCGGTCGAGCCGGGCCGAGGTCGTCGACAGCCCCGCGGCCGGGTCGAGCTCGACCAGCCCGGGGAGGCGGGGCGGGGGGGCGGGCGGCTCCGGGTCGGCCCGGGCCGTCGCCTCGCGGATGACCCGGGCCACTTCCAGGAGCCGAGGGCGCGGCCGGGGGGCGCCGGAGGCCGTCGCCGGGCCGGGCCCGGTCGCCGCCACGACCTCGACCCGGGGCTCGACCCGACCTCCGGGCAACTCCCCGAGGGACCGGCCGTCGGCCCGGTCGAACCGCTCGGCGAGCAGGGCCAGGGCGGGCGAGGTCGGGGGCCGGTCCGGGTCGGTGGCGGCCGACAAGAGGAGGAAGTCGCGGGCCCGGGTCGTGGCGACGTAGAACAGCCGGAGGGCCTCGGCGTCGTCGGCCGTCTTCTCCAGGTGGCGGTACAGCAACCAGCCCAGGCAACCGCCCGGGCCTTCGTCGTCGCCCCCCTCGTCGGGGTCGGCCGCGGGGTTGACCAGCGGCCCGAGGTCGGGGTCGAAGGCGACCCGGCGAAGCTCGCCCGGGCGCTTCCGGTCGAGGTCGGGCAGGACCACGATCGGGAATTCGAGCCCCTTGGCCTGGTGGATCGACATCAGGCGGATGACCTTGCCCGCTTCGTCGGTCGTGGCCGCCTGGGTCTCCTTGGTCGCCGCGCGGAGGTCGGCCCGGAGGCGGTCGACGAAGTGGGCCAGGGTGAACCCCCCTTGCTCGTCGAACCGCCGGGCCATCCGGACCAGCTTCCGGGCGTTGGCCCGCTTCCGGTCGCCAAGGAACTCGCCGAGCAAGGCCGCCTCGTACCCCGACTCGTCCAAGATCCGGTCCACCAGGGCCGCGATCGGCACCCGGTCCTTGACCCCTCGCCAATCCCCGAGGAGCCGGCGGGCCCGGGCGGCGCGGGGGCGGTCGGCCTCGGGGAGCCGGTCGAGCCAGTCCCCCTCGGACCGCTCCAGCCCCTGGTGGAGCGAGCCCGGGCGGTCGGTGGCGACCCAGAACAGGGCGTCGTCGCTGAGGCTGAAGAACGGGCTCCGCAGGGCGCCGGCGAGGGAAACGGCGTCGAGCGGGTCCTCGACGGCGGTGAGGACGTTGATGAGATCGAGGACTTCCTGCTGGGCGAAGAAGCCCGACCCGCCGACGACGTGATAGTCGAGCCCCTCGCCCACCAGGGCCGACTCGTAGGCCGAGGAATCCGCGAGCGAGCGGAACAAGAAGGCGACGTCCCCCTGGGTGGCCGGCCGGGTCCGGTCCGTCCCCGGCTCGCGGACGATCCAGCCGGCGTCGAGCCGCGTTTTCAAGAGCCGGGCCAGGCGCCGGGCCTCGTCCTGGCGGCGGGCGGTGGCGTCGGGGCGGGAACTGGCGGCGGGGCCCTCGGGCGGCGGGGCTCCCCAGAGGAAGATCACGGCCGGCGGCCCGCCCCGGTCGTTCGCCCCGCCGCCGGGGACGAGGGCGGAGTCTTCTTCGGGGAAGGTTGCGGCGAACAGGGCGTTCACGAAGTCGAGGACGGCCGGGACGCTCCGGAAGTTCTCGGTCAGGGCGAGCCGGCCTTCGGCCGGGAATCGCTCGCGGTAGTCGCGGAACAGCCCGGGCTGGGCCCCCCGGAACCGATAGATCGACTGCTTGAAGTCGCCCACCAGGAACAGACGCCCCCCGGCCATCCCCGGCCCCGCCAGGTGTTCGAGGATCTCCCCCTGGACCGGGTCGGTGTCCTGGAACTCGTCGACCAGGACGAGGTCCACCGAGCCCGCCAGCGCGTCGCGGACCGACCCCGACCGGCCGGCCAACAGGTCGCGGGTCAGGAGCAAGAGGTCGTCGTGGTCGACCCCACCCCGGGCCCGCTTGGCCCGGTCGTAGGCTTCCCGAGCGTGGACGGCCAGGCGGGCGAACCGGAGCCCATGCGCGGCGGCCTCCATCGTCGTCCGCTCGTCCCAGTGGAGCGTTTCCCGGAGCTTCCGGGCGGCGTCGCGGAGCTTCGCGAACCGCTCCTTGGCGGCCTCGAACACCTCGGCCGACGGCCAGAGCTTGGCGGCCAGCCCCTGGACCTTGGCCAGGTCGGCGATGGATGCCAGGAGCCCGTCGGGCTCCTCGCCATCGGCCAGGCGGGCGAAGGCGTCGGCGAGATGGCCGAACTTTTCGAGGATCTTGGCGTGGACGTCGCCGGACCCGTCGATCAGCCCGAGGCAAGGCGCGGCCCCCGCCGCGAACCGGGCGAGCAGGGCGGGGCGGGCGGCGCGGTTCCAGCGGTCGAGCCAGAGGTCGACGAGGTCGCGGGGCTCGCGGTCGGCCCAGGCCCGGATGTCGCCGCCCGATCGGTTGGCGAGCAGGGCGCCGAGGGCCTGGCGGACCGTCCCCAGGCCGAATTCGACGGCCAGGTCGATCAGGTCGCGGTCGCGGAGGGCCAGGCGTTCGCGGAGGGCCAGGGACAGGGCCTCGTCGCGGAGGGCCAGGGCGATCGGCTCGTCGAGGACGGCGAACCCGGGGTCGACCCCGGCCTCGATCGCGTGGCGGCGGAGGACCTCGCCGCAGAACGAGTGGAACGTCCCGATCCGGGCCGCCGCCAAGCCCCGGAGGACCGGCCGCCAGTGGTCCGGGTCGCCGCCGGATGCGAGCCGGGCCCGGCACTCGCGGCGAATCCGCTCGCGAAGCTCGCGGGCCGCCTTGTTGGTGAACGTCAGGGCCACGATCCGGCCCAGGGGCCGGGGGTCGGGGCCTTCCAGGGCCCGGACGAACCGCTCGGCCAGGACGGTCGTCTTGCCGCACCCGGCCCCCGCCCCCAGCGCGACGCTGGCGCCCGTCACCGCCAGGGCCCGGGCCTGCTCGACCGTCAACCGCGAGGGGGGGGAAGGGGGGCCGGTCACGCCTCGTCCTCCAGGGTCGGCCGCCCGTCCCAGACTTTGCCGGAGATCCGCGCGTCTTGATGCCGGCAGACCGACCGGTAGTCGCAAAATTTGAAGCAATCCTTCTTCTGCGAGGCGATCGGGAACGTCCCGCCCCGGAGGTCGGCCACCAGGGCCAGGACGAACCGCGTCAGGCGATCCCGATAGGCCGGCCAGTCGGGGAGCCGGACCACCCCGAAGCCCTCCTTGGGCAGGCTCCAGTAGCCCGTGTCCTGGAAGGTGTGTTCGTTCGCGGGGAAGACGATCTGCTCGACGGCCAGGGCGTAGAGCGGCAGTTGCGAGGCCAGCCCGGACTTGACGTCGCCGCCGGGCGGGTGCGACCCGGTCTTGTAGTCGATCACCCGGAAGGCGACCTGGCCTTCCTTGCGGACCAGGTCGATCCGGTCGATGACCCCCTGGAGCCGGACGGCGGCCTCGTCGGCGCCGAGGGTCAGGTGCGGGAGCGAGTCGGGCTGGTCGGGCTGGCCGAACTTGACCTCGAAGCGGTAGGGCTCGGCCTCCTCGCCCGCGCGGTCGGCATAGGCCCGGTACTGGGCCAGGTAGCGGCGGAGGGCCCGGTCGTTCCGCAACGCCTCGATCTCGCGGAGGACCCGGGCGACGTCGGCCTCGCCCCCGTCGAACTGGTCCAGCTCGGCCCGCATGGTCGTCTCGACCAGGATCGGCAGGCGGCCGGCGAGGTCGGTCGTCCCCTCGGCGGCGAGTTGCTGATGGAGGGTTTCCAGGACCCGGTGGACGTCCCGGCCGCGGCCGGCGTAGTCCTCGCCCAGCTCGTCGAGGTCGTCGACCGGCTTGAGCTTGAGGACGTACCGCTGGAAGAACTGGAACGGGCAAAGGGCGAACGATTCGAGCTGGCTGGCGCTGAAGGGGTGCTCGGGGCCGAAGCCCTGGCGGACCTGGGCCACGGCGGCGGGGTCGCGGACCAGGCCGTCATAAGGGCCGAAGGCGCGGATCTCCCGGCGGTGGTGGGCGACCAGGAACGCCTCGGCGGTCGCCAGGAGGGCCGGGGCGTGGCGAGGGGAGGCGGCCAGCTCGCGGAGATGGTCGGTCCCGCCGTCGCCGCAGGCCCGGGCCACGGCCAGGACCCGGGCGTCGGCGGGGCTCCGGGCGAGCTGGGGGTGGTCGGCTAGGACGGGGTCGAACCGGGAATGCCGCTCGACGCAGGCCGCCGTCGTCGCGGGGTCGAGCCGGCGGAGGAGGTCGTCGAGGAAGCCGGCGGGCAAGAGCGCCTCGCCGTTCCGGTCCGACGTGGGATAGGCCAGGATCAGGCGGGAGTCGGCCGACCCCACCACCCGGGCAAACCGGAGCATCTCGCGGGAATAGGCCAGGTTCGGCCGCGCCGGCGGGTCGTCCCCTTCCTCTCCATGTGTACCGGCGGGGTCCACGACGGCCGGGGCATCGAGGTCGACGGCGTCGGGGGCGGGGAAGGACTTCTCGGCGAGGTTGGCCAGGATGACGACTTCGGCGCGGGCCCCTTCGGCGGCGGCCACGGCCTCGATCCGGATCGTCCCGGGCGTGGGGGTCGGGGGGGGGCCCTGGTCGTCGGTCGCGATCGCCTCGACCTCGGCGGCGAATTCGGCCCAGGTCCAGGCGGCCTCCGCGATCGCTGGGCCGAGCCGGTCGAAGACCCAGCCTTGATCTTCGAGGGCGTCCCAGAGCGGCGCGAGTTCGTCGGGGCCCAGGCCCAGGCCGTCGGCGAGGGCCCGGAGCCGGGCGACCTGGGCCCGCCACCGGCCGGGTTGGGCGAGCGGGTCGAGCAGGGCCGCCAGCCGGTCGAGGGCCGCCCGCGCGGCCCGGGCGTTCCGGGAGTCCTTGCGGGCCTCGTCGTCGGAGGCCCGGGCCAGGGCGGCGCGGAGGGCCTCGCGGTCGCGGAAGACCCGGGTCGACCGGATCGCCGAGGCCGTCTCGAACCGCTCGAATGGGGGGCCGGCCCAGCGGACCTGGCCGTTCCGGAGGAGGCGGACCAGGGTCGTCACCTCCCAGCCCTCGGCCGGGAGCCGGGCCGCCAGCCGGAGCGCCGAGACGGCGGGAGCCGCCGCCAGCCGCCGGGCCCGCGCCGGGGCCGCCGGCAGGCCCCAGGATTGGAGGGTTTCCCGGATCAGCTCGGCCTCCTCGTCGAGCCGGGGGACGACGATCAGGACATCCTCGGGGCGGCGGCCGGCGTCGAGTTCCGCCCGGACCTCGCGGGCGATCAGGAGCCCGACCCCTTCGCCGCGCGGCCCGCCCAGGACCCGGAAATCGCCCAAGGTCAGGCGCGGGCGGAGGTGGGCGTCGGACCGGAACAGCTCGCGCTCGATCGCCCCGAAGCCGTGGTCCCGGAACGCGAACGTCCCCGGGTCGACCGGCGTCTCGGCGAAGCCCCAGTCGAGGAACCGGCGGCGGACCGGGGCGATGGACTCGTACAACTCGGCGAGGGCCGGATCGGGGTCGAACGGCAAGGTCACGGTCATCGACTTCGCCCGGAGCCGGCAGAAGTCGAGGACCCGGCGCGCGGCCCGGCTCGAATCGGTCGGGTCGATGGCGACGACGTGCCCGGGCCGGCGCAGCTCGGGCGGCGGGTCCTGGGCCAGGGCCTTCGACGCCCAGACGGCCCAGCCCGGCGGGTCCTCGGCCCCGAGGTCGGCCAATGTCCCCCGGTAGTGGCCGAACAGGTCCCACGCCTCGGACTCGGCGGCCGAGGCGCCGGGCGCGGCCCGCCGGGGGTCCCGCTCGTCGCGGGTCCAGGCGGCGAACTGGTCGAGGAGCCGCCGCCGAGAGCCGGGGAAGTCGACCGCCGCCGCCAGGGCCGACAGCGATCCCGCCCGCCGGGCCCGCTCGATCGCCTCCCCGATCGCGGCGCGGACGCCGGCGGGGGACAGCCGGGCGGGGGGGTCAAGGTGAGCGGCGGTCGTGGCCGTCCAGACCTGCTCCCAGGACCAGACCCGGTCCGGCTCCGGCCCCTCGGCCGAGCGGGCCAGGGCCGCGACCACCTGTTCCCGGGCCATCGGCGACGGGACCAGCCAGAGGCCCGGCCCCGAGGGCGAGGCCCGCTCGATCGCCCGGCGTCGGAGGTCCGACCCGGTCGGGCCGGTCAACAGCGTGAGCGGGCCGGACATCGGCGCGACCCCCCTTGAACTGATCCACCGCGATCATCGCGACCCCGAGCACCACCAGGTATACAGAAAAATACCAGATCCGCCCCGATCGGACAAGCCGGACCAGCCAGGTGATGGCGAGGTAGCCGATCACGCCAGCCAGGGCGGCGGACGCCACGATCTGGGCGACCCGGTCGCCGGACAGGGTGGCCGGGTTGATCTTCCTCAGCTCGAAGACGGTGGCCCCCGTGATCGCGAGGACGGCCATCAGGAGGCTGAACCCGACCGCCCAGGTCCGCGAGAAGCCCAGCGCCAGGGCCGCCGAGATCGTCAGGCCGCTCCGGCTCACCCCGGGGAGCGGGGCGAACATCTGGGCCACGCCGACCAGCAGGGCGTCCAGGAACGTCGACTCGCGCGGCCCCTTCTCTCCCCCCTTGAGCCGGAGCGTCACGAGCAGGATCGCCGCCGTGATCAGGAAGCCGACGCCGGTGAAGGTCAGGCTCTCGAACGCCTTCTCGATGGCATCCATGAAGAACAGCTTGTCCGGGATCAGCGGCAACGTCGCCACGATCGCGAGCAGGCCGGTCCGGATCACGGCCGATCGGCGGAAGGCGGGCGGGACGGCCTCGGACCCGAGCAAGCCCTTCGCCCCCTCGGCGCCGTCGCGGCGGTAGTGGACGAGGATGGCCAGCAAGGTCCCGACGTGGAGCATGACGTCGAAGAAGATCTTGTCGGCCGCCGTGGATTTCCGGCCGGAGGCGTACTCGAAGGCGTGCTGGGTGATGGTCAGGTGGCCGTCGCTGGAGATCGGCAGGAACTCGGTCAGGCCCTGGACCACGCCGAGGGTGAGGGATTCGATCCAGTTCCAGTCCATTGAGGGCTCTCGAAGGTGGGCGGAGGGGTGGGGCGACCTGCTAGGGCGAAGGGGAGCGGAGCTTGGGGAGGGCCAGGGCGACGTAGCCGAGGCCGCTGTAGACCGTCAGGGCCACGGCGGTCCAGGTCACGACGTCGCGGGCCATCAGCCAGCCCGGGGCGGGCCGGAGGCCGAGGGCGGCCAGGATCGCCGCGATCGACAGGCACTGGGCGACCGTCTTGAGCTTGCCCGCCATCCGGGCGCCGAAGGCCTGGCCGCCCGCTTCGAGGTGGCTCCGGAGGCCCTGGATCAGCAGCTCGCGGGCGACGATCGTCGTCACCATCCACGGGGCCAGGCCGCTTCCCGGCACCGTCAGGAGGAAGATGAAGACGCCGGAGACGACCACCTTGTCGACCAGCGGGTCGAGCTGGCGGCCCAGCGCCGTGGACTGGCCGAGCCGCCGCGCGGCGTAGCCGTCGAGGGCGTCGGTCAAGGCCGTCAGGCCGAAGACGGCGAGGGCCCATCCGTACCAGGCGTGCGCGACCAGGGCGAGCACGACCACCGACAGCCCCAGCCGGCTCATCGTGAGCGCATTGGGGACGTTCCAGAACGGCTCGGCCGGGCGGGCCGGGGTGGTCGTCGTCGCGGGGGTCGCTTCCATCCCTCGGTCCACTCCCGGGTTCGGGCTCAATTCAGGATCGTGAACGGCGAGCCCGGCTTCTTCCGAGGCCGGGGACGGCCCCGGCGCTTCCGGGGGGCGGCCGAAGCCTCGGGCCGGGCGACCAGGTCGTACCCGTCGGCGGCCACGATCGAACATCCGACGAGGTCGCCCGGTTCCAGGTCCCGGGACGACACGTAGACCAGCCCGTCCACGTCCGGGGCGTCGGCGTGCGACCGACCGGCCCAAAGGTCGCCGCGCGACCCGTCGGCGGGGGCGTCGATCAGGACGTCGAGGGTCCGGCCGACCAGGGCCCGGTTGAACCCGAAGGCGATCGGCTGCTGGGCCGCCATGATCCGATCCCGCCGTTCGGCCTTGACCGCGTCGGGCAGGTGGCCGGGCAGGCGGGCCGCCGGGGTGTCGGGCTCCAGCGAGTACGGGAACACGCCCAGCCGCTCGAACCGGGCCGACTCGACGTAGGCGAGCAGGTCTTCGAACTCCGCCTCGGTCTCGCCCGGGAAGCCGACGATGAACGTCGTCCGCAGGACCAGGCCCGGGATCGACGCGCGGAGCCGGGCGATGATCCGTTCGGTCTCGGCCCGGGTGTGGCGCCGGTTCATGACCTTGAGCATCCGGTCGTTGATGTGCTGGAGCGGCATGTCGAGGTAGGGGAGGACCTTGGAGCAAGTCGCCAGGGCGTCGTAAAGGTCGTCGGTGAAGTGGTTCGGGTAGTTATAAAGGACCCGGACCCAGTCGATCCCGTCGACCCGTTCCAGTTCGCGGAGCAGGTCGGCCAGGCGGGGGCGGCCGTACAGGTCGACCCCGTAATAGGTCATGTCCTGGGCGACGAGGTTCAGCTCGCGGACGCCGTCGGCGGCCAGTTCGCGGGCCTCCTCGACGACCTTCTCGATCGGCTTGGTGACGTGCTTGCCCCTCATATAAGGGATGGCGCAGAACGTGCAAAGCCGGTCGCACCCTTCGGACACCTTGAGGTAGGCGAGGTGCTTGGGGGTGATCCGGAGCCGGGCGCGGTCGTCCTGGGCCTGGACGGGGGCGGGGCGGAAGATGGTCCGCTGGTCGTGGAGGTCGCCCATGATCCGGTCGGCGACCTTGGCGATCTCCTCGCGGCCGAAGACCCCAACGACCTGGTCGACCTCGGGGACCTCGTCCAGGAGCATCTCCCGCTGCCGCTCGGCCAGGCAGCCGGCGACGATGACCCCCTTGATCTGGCCGGCCTTCTTGCGGTCGAGCATCTCGCGGATCACGCCGAGCGACTCCCGCCGGGCCGCGTCGATGAACCCGCAGGTGTTGATGATGACCAGGTCGGCCGCCTTCGAGTCCGGGACCAAGGCGTACCCGTCCTGCGCCAGGAGGCCGAGCATCCGCTCGGAATCCACCAGGTTCTTGGGGCAGCCGAGGGAGACGAAGGAGAAGGTGCCCTTGACGGATCGCTCGTCGCTCATGAATTTGGTCACGCCACTAATCATTTATCTGATGGATGGTGCACCCAACGATTCGATCGTCGAAATCGACGTCAGGGACGCGCTGAGCCACTTTTCATCCGGGTCGTCGCCGTTAACCGTGTAAACGCTCACCGAAGACCGACCGACCGCGATCATCTCGGGATAACGAATGTCGAAAGCCTGTCCGTCGGACAAGAGCAGGCGAAACGGACGGAATGGCTCCGCGATGACGTGATCGAGGACCGCTTGGCAGGTCATCATCGGGCAGGGCCCTTGGTGAAGGCTGATTCCGAGGAAATTAGACGTGGGAAATGGACTCGGTCAGCATCAGGGAGACGGTTTCCCATTCGATGGACTCGGAGGGCGTGTCGCCGACGGAGGAGAAGACGAGGAGGCTGCTCCTTTGAACTTTGACCATCTCCGGGTGACGGATCTCGAAGGTCCGCCCGCTTGCCATGTGGATGCGGAACGGGCGAAACGGTTGAGCCCTGATGTAGCCGAGGACGGTCGGAGGGGTCATCATCGGCCGGGTGTCTCTCGTCCAAATTGGTCGCGGATTCCCGACATCCGATCGAGAGGGGCCGAGGGTCACGATCAGCCGTCGCGATGGGGAGCGATCCTATCTCGACCTTCGATCAAAGTGGCATGATCACTTTTGAGAAAGTGCGCCCGGTAGGATTCGAACCTACAACCTTCGGATTCGAAGTCCGCGACTCTATCCGTTGAGCTACGGGCGCCTGGATGGGTATTATAACGGGGAACGGCCCCCGGGCAAGTCACCGGAAGTCGCCCCGATCGACCCGGCTCCTGCCCCCACTCCGCTCCTCCCCGGGGCTTGCGCCCCGCTCCCGGCCTTTCGAGGCCGCATCCCCCGGACCGATCGCCCGGCGTCAAGGCCGGGCGAGGTCCGGGACCACCCCACCCCGGAAAGGCGACCCATGTCGCGAAGAGCCGCCCGCCGAGCCTTCACGCTGATCGAATTGCTGGTCGTCATCGCCATCATCGCCGTCCTGATCGCCTTGCTCCTGCCCGCCGTCCAGGCCGCCCGCGAGGCCGCCCGCCGGGCCCAGTGCGTCAACAACCTCAAGCAGATCGGCCTGGCGTTGCAGAATTACCACGACGTCCAGGGGAGCTTCCCCTACGGCGCCAAGGCGACGAGCTGGGCGACCTGGTATCACGCGATGCTCCCCTACATCGAGGCGTCCACCCTGTCCAACTCCTACAACTTCCAGGGCTCGGGCTGTTCGACCCCTCCGTTGACCTATTCGGGCCCCGAGAACGCCACCGCTACCAACTCCCGGATCAACAGCTTCTCCTGCCCGAGCGACCAGAACGACGCCCCCCTGGCTGGGGTCGTTTCGATGAACTACGGGGCCAATTTCGGGAATACTGGCACCGGCTTCTGGCAATGCACCACGGCGACGATCGGCGGCGTGACCGTCGCCTTCGGCGGCGCCCCGTTCTCCTGGATCAACGCCTATCAGGGTTGTACGAACCCCTACACGAATCAATATTCCAACACCTACGGCATCGCCAGCATCACCGATGGGACCAGCAACACCATGCTGGTGGCCGAGGTCATCCAGGGCCACGACCTCGGGCCGGTGAATACTTATGATCTCAGGGGATTCATCCAGTATGGGTCGTCCGCGGGCTTCTCGACCCTGCTCGGGCCCAACTCGCCCCTGCCGGACGACCTGAACGCCGCGACCAATTGCGTCAACAAGGCTCCCAACCCGCCGTGCGAGTTTCGAGGCATCGGGCTGACGAACATCCAGGGCGCCGACCCTCGGAACGGGTCGATGGTCCCGATCGACCAGTATGCGTCCCGGAGCCGGCACCCCGGCGGCGTGAACGCGGTGAACGCCGATGGCAGCGTTCATTTCTACAAGAATTCGATCAACATCGGCGTCTGGCGGGCCGCGAGCACCACGCGAGGCGGCGAAGTGATCAGCGCGGACAGCCTGTGACCGACCGGAACGGCCCGGCCACTCCTCCCAAGTCCCTTTGGAAAAAGACCCGATGCGACGATTGACCGTGCTCCTCACCCTCGCGGCGCTGACCCTTGGCCTGGCCGGATGCGGCGGATCGGACAAGGCCCGGACGCCCGGCGGTCCCGACGCGCCCAAGGCGCCCGACGTCCCCAAGGATGGCCCCTGAGCCATCCGCTTCGAACGAAGACGGCCCCGGCTTGCCGCCGGGGCCGTCGTTCTCGACCAAGGCCCGCCGGGACGAACTTGCCCGGTTCAGAGCGGCGTTTCTTCGCCCGGCCTGGGGTAGGTCTGGCCGTCGATCGTCCAGTCGATCGGGGTCTTCTCGCGGACCAGGGCCTGGATGTCGGCGACGTGCTCGAACGCCTGGCGGCTGGTCCAGTCGTTCTGGCTCATCGAGGCGGCGGCGACCCCGGCGGCGGTCCCGGTGGACCACTCGATCGGGTGGAGCCGGGTCGCGGAGTTGGCCAGGAAGCTCTGGGCCATCGTCTTGCCGGCGACGAGGAGGTTGCCGTACCGCTCGTTGGTCAGGGACCGGAACGGGATGCAGAACGGCAACGTCTCGTGGCCGGCGTTGACGTAGCGGGGGAAGGGGCAGGTCGTCACCGGGTGGATGTCGGCGCCGTAGGCTCCCAGGGCGACCCGGTCGCGGAACCGCTTGCCCGTGAGGTGGGCCGGGTTGCCGCCGAGGTTGGCCACGGAGAGGATGAAGCCGTCGAGGCCGATCGAGCGGCGGGTGTCGCGGATGTACGGCATCTTGGCCAGCCCGGTGCCGGTCCCGAGGACCCCGCGGTCGAGCGTCACCTGCTCGGGGACGAACGGCTTCGGCGCGTGGGCCTTGAACCAGTCGTGCCAGGCCAGGGCCCGCTTCTCGGCGGCGGCGAGGACTCCGAGGTTGATCCCCCCCCGCCAGTCGGCCCGCTCGGCGGCGGCGGCGGCGCGGGTCGGGAACAGGTAGCCGAACGGGTAATCGTTGCCCCCCTCGTTGTCGCGCCCGGAATAGCCCCAGTTCTGGAGGCTGAGGTCGCCGACGGCGGCCTTGGGCCCTTTTCCCCTGATTCGCCGATAGGTCCAGATCCGGTCCCAGGCGTCGGCGAACTTCTTGTAGCTCCCGTAGCCGAGGTTGGGCACGCCCGCGGGGCCGGCGGGCTCGGCGGTCGGGCCGGGGTTGAGCCGTTCGACCAGGTCGATCACGATGGCCTGGCCGCACTGGTCGTCGCCGTCGCGGCCGCCGTCGACCGCCTCGACCCCCTGCAAGTAGGGGGCGTCGGCCAGGGCGAGGACTTCGCCCCACTCGGTCGCGTCCATGAAGACGGTCCGGTGCCCCGGCCGGTCGTCGGCGTCGAAGGTCAGGGTTATCTTGTCGAAGCGGTCGGACGGGTCGGGGCTGTACCAGTCGGCCAGGTCTTGGGACAGGAGGCGGTCGTAGCCCCCCCAGGCGACGCCCGGCCTCGGGACGCGGCGGATGGCCCGGATCGAGCGGACCCGGCCGGTCGCGGGGTCGGCGGCGACGGCCTTGATCACGGTGTCCCGGTAGACGACGAGCCGGTCCTTGAGCTTGGCTTCGAGGGGCAGGAGGTGGCGGTCGAGGAAGTCGCGGGGCTCGAAGCAATAGTTGCTGACCCAGCCGCCGCCGGGGTTGCCCGTGGCGTCGAGCATGGCCCGGAAGTTGGGCGTCATGTTGGCCCGGTTCCGGGCGACCGCCGACACGTTGTAGACCTCCTTGGTCCTGGGGTCGGTCACCTTGTGCCAGGCCTCGTCGACGGCGGGGACGCCCGACGCGGTGAGCTGGCCGCCGACCCAGTCGGTCGGCTCGATCAACGCCGTCCGCGCGCCCGACTCGGCCGAGGCCACCGCGGCGGCGAACGCGGCGGTGGTCCCGCCGGCGATCACGACGTCGAACGGGGCGGGCGTCTCGGCCCGCGCCGGCGGGGCCGCCGGCGGGCCCGGCGGCGCCCCCAACGCGCAGCCCCCGGAAGGCGTGAGGGCGATCATCCCGGCGAAGAACCGCGTGGCTCGTTTCATGATATCCCGGTCCCGGCCTCGGCCACGCTCCCCCCGCGAGAGGTTGGGGGTCGAGTCGTCGCGTCGAACGGACCAGGATAAGGCGGGAGCGGCCCCAGTTCAATCGGCCCGGGGTCGGGGAATTTCGCCCCGGGACGGCCCGGGTTCCCCGTTCGGGCGGGGGCCTTCCCGAAGAACCCCGGCGAATCTTGAAACTTCCGCCCGAGCGTCCCGGTATCGACCCTACGCCCCGATCCGAAAAGTTTCGGACGATTTCCCTTGCCGACGCCGGCGAAACACCGATACTAACCATTCGATCCCAGGTTAAAATTTGTTAAACGTCTTGAGGTCATGACCCCCGCTCTCCCGTGAGGTGTGCATGGATATCAAGATCGTCGCGACGACCGGCCGGGCCCAGGGCGAGGCGGTCTCCATCAGGGCCACCAAATTCTTCATCGGCCGCCACGACAATTGCCAGCTCAAGCCCAATATCGAGGGCCTCGCCGGCATCCACGCCCTGATCGAACAGCGCGAGAATCGGCTCTACCTCCGCGACTTCGGCGCGGAAGGGGGCACCGGGATCAACGACCGGGTGCTCCACGCCCGCGAAACCGAGCTATTTCATGGCGACTTGATCCAGGTCGGGCCGATGGTGCTCTCCCTGACGGTCCAGCCCAAGCCGCCCGATCCGCCGGTCCGGGCCCATGCCTATGCGCCCGACGGCTGGCCCTACTTCGAACCGGGCCAGGGCGAGTCGACCGGGCCGGTCGCCCGCGAGCCGGATCGGGCCCAGGCGGCCCCCCCGCCGCCGTTGCTGGCCCGCCCCCCGGCCGAGCCGGTCGCCCCCCGACGCTCGGCCCAGCCCGAACCGGCGGCCCACGCGACCCTGGCTCCCGCCCCGGCCCCGACACCCGCCCCGGCGAAGGCGCCCCGCCCCGAGCTGGTGGGCGCGATCCCGACCCGGCACCATCACCGCGCCATCGCTTGCGTGACGATCGACGGCGTCCTGGTCGCCCGGATCTTGCCCCCCGAGCTGAACGAGGAAGGCGACGTCAGCCCGGTCCGCTACGAACTCCGCTCGCTCCTGGATGACCAGCCCCCGAGCCGGATGGTGATCGACCTGGGCGATACCCGCTACCTGTCGAGCCGGGCCGTCGGCGTGATCCTGGCCCATTACCAGGGGCTGGAACGTCAGGGGGGGACCCTCCGCGTCTGCGGGGTGAGCCGGCAGATCAAGCCGGTCCTCGACCAGATGCGCCTGAGCATGCTGATCGACATCTACCCGACGGCCGAGGAGGCCGTCCGCGACTCCTGGGATTGACCGGGTCGCCGGCACCCCCGGTCCCCGGGTCGATCGGTTCCTCAAAGCTGGGAGGAAAGACGGATCGCAGAACCCGAGTATTTCCGATTTCGGGGGATCAGGTCCCTCTCGCCGTGCCGCCGTCTGGAATCTGAGATCCTTGCCATCTGGCATCCCGCGCCATTGATGAACCGATCGACCCTGGCCCCCGGTTCGCCGGCCCTTGCGATCCCGCGCCGATCGTGTAAGATCGGTGGTTTGCCGACGCCGGCAAGGCCCGGCGCCGGGGTCGAGTTCGCGGGGTGTCCGAGGGGAGTGACGGCATGGCCGAGTTGATGACGACCGACGTTCGCGCGCTGCTGGACCGCAATCCGTTCGACGCCTCGGCCGTGGCCGACCTCCGCGAAGTCCTGGGACGCGACCCGTCGCGCTACGCCACGTTGCGCGAGGCGGTCGGGGCCCTCCGCGACCGTTCCAAGGAGGCGATGACGCCCGACGTCCACCTCCGCCTGGGCGTCGGCGACGTCCTCCTGGGCCGCTACTCCACCGGCCTGGGCCACCTCGGCAAGGTGATCGAGAGCGGGATGGCCCAGTTCTTCCGCGGCTTGGCCCTCGAATACCTCCAGCGCTGGGAAGACGCCGCCCGGGCGTTCGAGGCCGCGTCCGCCGCCGGCTACGACGCCAAGCTGGCCGCCCTCCACCGCGCCGGGGCCCTCCGCCGGGCCGGGCACGACGACCAGGCCCGCGGGATGCTCGACGACCTGGCCAAGGCCGGCGCCTCCTCGGCGGAGTTCCACTACCAGCGGGGCAGCCTCCTCGCCGCCGAAGGGGAGCTGATCGCCGCCTCGGCCGAGCTGGAAAAGGCGATCGAACTCGACCGCCACCACACCAACGCCCTCTTCGAGCTGGCGTACATCAACGACCTCCACGGCAACGACGACGTCGCCCTCGACTATTACAAGGATTGCATCAAGCGGCCCCCCGTCCCCCTCGCCGCGCTCATCAACCTCGGCGTCCTCTACGAGGACCGGATGAACTTCCGGGAGGCCGAGAACTGCTATCGCCAGGTCCTGGCCCACGACCGGAACCACCCCCGCGCCAGCCTGTTCTTCAAGGACTGCCGGGCCAGCCGCGACATGTTCTACGACGAGACCGTCGAGAAGGACATCGCGATCAAGCGGCAGCTCATGGAAATCCCGGTCACCGACTTCGAGCTGTCGGTCCGGAGCCGCAACTGCCTCCGCAAGATGAACATCCGGACGCTCGGCGACCTCACCCGGACCACCGAGGCGGCGCTCCTGTCCTCGAAGAACTTCGGCGAAACGTCGCTCTCCGAGATCAAGGAGATGATGACGTCGAAGAACCTCTGGCTCGGGATGGCCCTCGAAGGCGGCGGCCAGGTCGCCTCCTCGGCCCACGAGGAGCCCGAGTCCCTCTCCGCCGAGGACCGCGCCCTGCTCGCCAAGGGGATCGGCGACCTCAACCTGTCCGTCCGCGCCCGCAAGTGCATGACCAAGCTCGGCATCCAGACCGTCGGCGAACTCCTCAGCCACACCGGCGACGAACTCCTGGAATGCAAGAACTTCGGCGTCACCTCGCTCAACGAGGTCCGCGAGAAGCTCCGCGAGCTCAACCTCAAGCTCAAGAACGAGTGAACGAGGACGGACGATCTGATAGCCTTGAATCCCGATCTCAGGATCTCAGATTTCAGATCATGTCGCCAATCTCTACTCACATTCTGAAATTTGAGATCTTGAAATCCGTCATTTCCTGATCCAAGCCCCGCCCGGGACCGCCGCCCTTGCCACGCCCGGTCCGGTTCGAAACGCTCGCGGTCGACCCTTCGTCCCGGGCCCGCGTCGGACTGCTCCGGACGCCGCATGGCGACCTGGAAACCCCGGCGTTCATGCCGGTCGGCACCCAGGCGACGGTCAAGGGGGTCACCCCGGACCAGCTCCGGGCGACGGGCAGCCGGATGATCCTGGCCAACACGTACCACCTCGCGCTCCGGCCGGGCGACGAGGAGGTCGCGGCGATGGGTGGCCTCCACTCGTTCATGAACTGGGATGGGCCGATCCTCACCGATTCCGGCGGCTTCCAGGTGTTCAGCCTGGCCGCCCGGGCCAGGATCACCGAGGCCGGGGCGTCGTTCCGGTCGCACCTCGACGGGTCGCTCTTCGAGTTGACGCCGGAACGGGCCGTCTCGATCCAGGAAAACCTGGGGGCCGACGTGGCCATGTGCCTCGACGTCTGCCCCGCCTTGCCGGCCCCTCGCGAGGCGATCGCGGCGGCGGTCGACCGGACGGTTCGCTGGGCCGCCCGGTGCAAGGAGGCCCACTCCCGGCCCGATCAAGCCTTATTCGGGATCGTCCAGGGGGGGGCCGACGAGGACCTCCGCTCGGCCTGCGCCGAGGCCCTGATCGCGCTCGACTTCGACGGCTACGCCGTGGGCGGCGTCAGCGTCGGCGAGGGACGCGACCAGGTCCGGCTGGCCCTCGACGTCACCACCCACCGCCTCCCGGCCGACCGCCCGCGCTACCTGATGGGCGTCGGCCGGCCGCAGGACATCCTCGACGCGATCGCCACCGGGATCGACCTGTTCGACTGCGTCCTGCCGACCCGGAACGGCCGGAACGGGACCTGCCTGACCGCCTCGGGGCCCGTCAAGTTCCGGAACGCCGGCCATCGCCGCGACCCCCGGCCGATCGAGGTGGGGTGCGACTGTCACGCATGCACGCACTACAGCCGATCGTACCTCCGGCACCTGTTCATCGCCAACGAAATGCTCGGCCCGATCTTGGCGTCGATCCACAATTTGCGGTTCCTCCAGCGGCTCACCGACCGGGCCCGCGGGGCGATCCGCGCGGGTCGATTCGTCCAGTTGCGGGCGGAAGTGCTTGAAGCGCTCGGACCGTAGCGGGTAGAGTGCAAGGCATCGACGCCGCCCCCGATCCCGCTCTCCTTTTCCTCGAACGATTTCGGACGGACCTCCATGTTTGGCCTGCTCGCCGCCCTGCCGTTCCTCTTCGCCCAGGCTCCCGCCGGCGCCCCCGCCGGCGCGGCGGACTCGCCGACCAACCAGTTCATGCAGATGGTCCCGTTCCTGGCGGTGATCCCGATCTTCTACCTGTTGCTCTACCGCCCGCAGCAGCAGCAGGAGAAGAAGCGGCGGGAGATGATCACCAGGCTGAAGAAGAACGACAAGGTCCTGACCGCCGCCGGGATGTACGGGACCGTGCTGTCGGTCGACAACGAGGCCGACCGCGTGGTCCTCCGGCTCGACGACGACGGCAAGGTCAAGGTCACGTTCACCAAGGCCAGCATCATCCGGGTCGTCGGCGACCCGGCCGAGAAGCCGGTCGACGCCAAGTAAATAAGTCAGCGAGCAGCGACCGGGCCGACTCCCGCCGGTCCATCCAACCAAACAGGGACGGCGCCCCGTTGATGGGGCCTTCCGGGCATCACACGTCGGCTTATCTTCGAAGGATGCGACCGCCGGGCCGCAGGGAACGACCATGAAAAAGTTCGGTGGGAAATTCGCCCTGATCCTGGGCCTCGCGGTGCTCGGCTTGATCTCGGTCCTCCCCCCCCGGGAGAAGCTCAGGACCGGCATCGACCTGTCGGGCGGGACGATCCTGGTCTACGAGGTCAACAAGGGGGCCACGGCGGGCAACGTCAACCTCGACGAGCTGATCACCGCCCTGAAGAAGCGGATCAACCCCGAGGGGGTCGAGGACATCGCGATCCGCAAGGTCGGCAACAACCGGATCGAGATCGTCTTGCCCAAGAAGTCGGCCGAGGACGTCGAGGAGGTCAAGCGGAAGCTGACCAACGTCGGCTCGCTGGAATTCCGGATCTTGGCCAACCACAAGCACGACTCCGCCATCATCGACCGGGCGATGGCCCCCAACGGCCTGCTCAAGCCGCCGTCGTCGAAATACCGATGGGCCAAGCTGGGCGAGACGGTGTCCGGGACCAACCCGACGTCCGACCCTCAGGGGACGACCCTGGCCGACCCCTCGGCCCGCTGGGTCAAGAACGCCTACGCCGGGCGGACGATCCTGCTCACCGGCAAGACCTCGGCCGGGATGGAACAGTCCGACGTCGCCTTGCAGGTCGAGGGGAACACGCTCAACACCCTGAAGCTGTCCAAGCCCCACGGGATGGCGTCGGTCGCCTCGTACCGGATCGAGTTCAACCCGAGCCGGATCCAGGGCGGGAACTCCCCGATGGACCCGATCGTCCGCGAGGAGAAGGTCACGCCCGGGCTGACCGAGCGGTACGTCCTCTACAAGGTCGACCGCCAGGACGTCACCGGCAAGCTGCTCGCCAAGGCCGAGCCGCAGCAGGACGACCACTACCAGCCGGCCGTCGGCTTCACCTTCGACCGCAGGGGCGGCCGGAAGTTCGGCATCCTCACCAGCGAGCACCTGCCCGAGGAGAACGGCAGCTTCAAATATCAGCTCGCGATCCTGCTCGACGGCGTGGTCCAGTCGGCCCCGTCGATCAACTCGGAGATCCGCGACTCGGGGATCATCGAAGGGGGGGCCCAGGGGTTCTCGCCCAAGGAGCTCGACTTCCTGATCTCCGTCCTCCGCTCCGGGAGCCTCCCGGCGAGCCTGAACCCCGAGCCGCTCCAGGAAGAGAACGTCGGCGCCACCCTGGGCGAGGACACGATCGCCAAGGGGGTGACGGCCATCGTCGTCTCGATGATCGTGGTCCCCCTGTTCATGGTGATCTATTACCGATTCGCCGGCGTCGTCGCCGTGATCGCGCTGGTCTTGAACATCCTGCTCCTGGTCGCGTCGATGGCGTTCCTCCAGGCCAGCTTCACCCTGCCCGGGCTGGCGGGCCTGGCCCTGACGATCGGGATGGCGGTCGACGTCAACGTCCTGATCTTCGAGCGGATGCGCGAGGAGGCCGAGCGCGGGGCGAGCCTGGCCCAGCAGATCCGCAACGGGTTCAACCGGGCGTGGGTGACGATCTTCGACTCGCACGTGACGATCTTCCTGTCCGGCCTGGTGCTCTACAGCGTCGGGACCGACGAGGTCAAGGGATTCGCGCTCACGCTCCTGATCGGGATGATCTGGAACCTGTTCACCGGCGTTTACGTGTCCCGGGTGATCTTCGAGTTCTGCCACGCCCAGGGCTGGCTCAAGAGGGTCCGGATGCTGAAGCTGATGGACAAGACCAACATCGACTTCATCCGCCCGCGGAAGGCGTGCATGGTCGCCTCGGTCATCGTGATCGCCCTCGGCCTGATCGCCACCGCCGCCCGGGGGCGGGGGATGTACAACATCGACTTCACCGGCGGGACCCTGGTGACGATCCGGCTCAACGACCAGGACGCCCAGCTCAAGGGGCTGACCGAATCCGGCCGCGCCGGCTTCGTCCGCGACAAGGCCCGCTCGCTCCCCGACGTGACCGTGGAAAGCTTGACCGTCGGCGGCGAGAAGTCGGGCGAGCGGTACAACATCCGGACCACCGAGCAGAAGATCGACAAGGTCAAGCAGGTTGTCCTCGACTCGTTTGGGACCGCCCTCCAGCGCGTCGAACTGGCCCCCGGCGCCCCGGCCCCGATCGCCCCGGCGGCCGACCCGGCCAAGGCCGACGCTCCCGTCAAGGCCGCCACCGTCGCCGACCGCTTCGCCGGCGGCCGAGAGATCCCGCTCCAATTCAACCTCCCCCAGTCGGCCTCGTCGATCGTGGCCTCGTTCCGGAACGTCCTCCAGGCCGCCGGGATCACCAACCCCGACGCCCGGTTCGAGGTCCTCAACCCCAAGGCCATCGCCGGCAGCACCTCGGTGGCCGACTCCACCACCCTGACCTTGCGGACCAACCTCGAACCCGACGTCGCCCAGGCCCAACTGAAATCCCTGGCCTCGGCCCTCCGGAACGACCGGAACTTGCTGTTCGAGCGGTCGGAAACCTTCGGGAGCACCGTGGCCGGCGAGACCCAGACCCTGGCCATCGTCGCCACGGTGTCGAGCTGGCTCATCATCGCCGTCTACCTCTGGTTCCGCTTCAAGTCGCTGGTCTACGGCCTGGCGGCGATCATCGCCGTCGTCCACGACGTCCTGGTGACCCTCGGGGCCATCGCCGTCACCTACTGGCTGTCGAACATCCCCGGCGTGAGCCAGGCCCTGCTCCTGGAACCGTTCAAGATCGACCTGCCGATGATCGCGGCCTTCCTCACGCTGATCGGCTTCTCGGTCAACGACACGATCGTGATCTTCGACCGAATCCGCGAGCTGAAGGGGAAGACCCCCTACCTCACCGGCCAGATGATCAACGACGCCCTCAACCAGACCCTGAGCCGGACCATCCTCACCTCGTTCACCGCCTGGCTCGTGGTCGTCATCCTCTACGTGCTCGGCGGCGAAGGGCTCCACGGCTTCGCCTTCTCCCTCGTCGTCGGCTTTTTGAGCGGGACCTATAGCACGATCTACATCGCCAGCCCGATCCTGATCGACTGGGACCGCAAGGCCCCCGAGCCGATCCTCAAGGGGAAGCAACTGGTCACCTCGCGGTAAGCGGACGTTCTGGCCCCCTCTCCCGTTGGGAGAGGGTTGGGGTGAGGGGCGCCGTCGGTCGAGTGGTGCCCCTCGAAGGCTTCCGGCCCCCCGCCTACTCCTCGGCCTCGACCGGGTTCTCGAGGTCGCCGATCTCGTCGATCGAGGCGACCACGAGGTCGCCCGGCTTGAGGTAGGTTCCGGTGGCCGAGCCGACGCCGGACGGGGTCCCGGTGGCGATCAGGTCGCCGGGCTCCAGGGTCACGAACTTCGACAAGAACGCGATGACGGCCGCGACCGGGAAGATCATCTGCCCGGTCTCGCCGTCCTGCTTGAGGACGCCGTTGACGGTCAACCGGATCGGCAACGCCTGGGGGTCGGTGAGGTCGTCGGCCGGCAGGAGGCACGGGCCGATCGGGCAGAACGTGTCGTGCCACTTGCCATGCAGCCAGTCGAAGAAGCGGTCGCGGTCGCGCGGCTTCCGGCCCGGGTTGGGCTGGAACTTGCGGTCGGTCACGTCGTTGACGATCGTGTACGCCGCGACATAATCGAGCGCCTCGGCTTCGTCGACGTCCCGGCAATGGCGGCCGATCACCACGCCCAGCTCGCATTCGTAGTCGACGTGGTCGGGCGACACCTTGGGAATCCGGATCGGGTCGAATGGGTGGGTGATCGTGGTGGTCGGCGGCTTCATGAACACATAAGGAAAGGTTTCCGACCGCTCCGCCGCCACGCCCCCGCGCTCCACGACGTGCGCCGCGTAGTTGCCCGCGAGCAGGAGGATCTTCGAGGGGTGGGCCAGCGGCGTCAGCAGCTTGACGTCATCGATCGGTAAGGCCAGATTGCCGAGGGTTTCCTCGTCCAGCCGCCGGACCCAGGCGGCGAGCGTGGCGATGGCCCGGCACGAGACGCCGTCGGGGGGCAAGAAGCAGAGCAAGTCATCGGCCGAATCCAGGTTCAACTCGATCCCGAGTTCGTCGCCATATAAGATGGCGGCTTGCTGGATCGGGATGACCTGATCGTCGTCGTAGAACCCCGCCAGATCGGTGTCGTCCTGCCGGAAGCGACATAACCTCATCGTGACCGTCCCGTTATTTAAGAATAAAGGCGAAGGGCCGGAGAGTCGCCCCGAATTGGCCCGGCCGAATCAAGATAACCCGACCCCGCCCGCTCCACAATCATCGGGCCGACCGGCGAAGTCGGAGGGCCCCGCCGCCCGCTTGCCGGGATCGCGCGGGGGAGGAAGCGAGAGGGGACGAAGACGGTCCGTCCCGGGAAACGTCCTCGACGAATCAATCTCCGGGATTTTCCCCCTCGCTTTTTTCGCCGCCTCGTTCCCCGACGACCTTGGCCTCCTGGCGGTTCAATCCCCCGCTCCCGACGCCGACCGCCGGACGGCGAGCGCCAGCGCCGGGTCGTCGGGTTCGGGGATGGCGCGGAGGTCGAAGAGGACGGCTCCCCCCTGGACCCGGGCGACCACGGGCGGGTCGCCGAGCCGGAGGGCCCGGGCCCAGGCGGCTTCGGAAGGGGTCCGGGGCGGGAAGGGGGGGCCGACCCGGACGACCGCCGTCGGGATCGCCTCGGCCGGGGCGCTGCCACCGCCGAGGTAGGCCGTCGCCTCGATCGCCGTCGCGGCCAGGCCCAAGCCTTCGCGGAACGCCGACGCCAGCCGATCCGCCCGTTCCCGGAGCCGGGCGAGGGGGACTTCCAGGAGGGCCCAGAGCGGGATCGTCGCGGCGGCCCGCGCCGGGTCGAGCGCCAGGCGGAGCGTCGCTTCCAGCGCGGCGAGGGTCATCTTGTCGACGCGGAGGGCCCGCATGAGCGGGTCGCGGCGGATCGGATCGATCGCGTCGCGGGTGCCGACCATGATCCCCGCTTGCGGCCCGCCCAAGAGCTTGTCGCCCGAGAACAGGACGAGGTCGGCGCCGGCGGCCAGCCCCTCGGCGGCCGTCGGCTCGTCGACGACCCCGGGCGGGAGTCCCGGGCCGATCGCGCCGGAGCCGATGTCGTCGATCACCCAAAGGTCGTGCTCCCGGCCGAGGTCGGCGAGCCCGGCGATCGGGACGGACTCGGTGAAGCCGACGACCCGGTAGTTGCTCGGGTGGACCCGGAGGATCGCGGCGGTCTCGGGGCCGATGGCGCGCTCGTAGTCGGCCAGGCGGGTCTTGTTGGTGGTCCCGACCTCGCGGAGCCGGGCGCCGGAGGCCTCGATGATCTCGGGGAGCCGGTAGCTCCCGCCGATCTCGACGAGCTGGCCCCGGGACACGATCACCTCGCGGCCGGCGGCGAGGGCCCGGACGCCCAGGATCGTGGCCGCCGCGTTGTTGTTGACCACGGCCGCCGCCTCGGCCCCGGTGAGCCGGCCGAGCAGGGCCTCGACCCCGCCGGTCCGGTCCCCGCGCGTCCCGGATTCCAGGTCGAACTCCAGGTTGCAATAGCCCCGGACGACCCGGTCGACCGCCTCGGCGGCCTCGACGGCCAGCGGGGCGCGACCGAGCCCGGTGTTGAGGAGGATGCCCGTGGCGTTGAGGACGGCCCGGAGCGCCGGCCGCTCGGCGATCAAGGCGGCCTCGACCTGGCGGGCCAGGGTGTCGAGGTCGACCGCCGGCTCGTCGCCGCGGCCGAGGGCCTGGCGGGCCGCTTCGAGGACGGCGCGGACGGCTCCGGCCGTCGCCCCCCGGCCCCTCGACGCCAGGATCGGGGCCAGGCCCGGCCAGTCGAGGACGGCATGGACCGGGGGCAAGCGGCGGCGGGGGGAATCGCTCACGCCTCGGCCCCCGCCGCGACCGCCCCGAGGGTCCGCGTATCCCCGGACCGCCGGGTCAGGCCGATCCGGTCGAGGTATTCGCCCAGGGGGACCGCATACTTCCGGCTGGTCCCGAGCAGGTCGCGCAGCTCGGCCATCGTCAACGACGCGCCGTCGGCCAGCCGGGCGCCGACCCGGCGGCGCATCTCGGCCTCGGCCTCGCGGTCGAGGTAGAGGGCCGGGCCGACCTCGACGATCTGCTCCTCGTCGCGGAGCAGGGCCAGCAGCTCGGCGACGGTCGCCGACCGGGGCCCGGCGCGGGTCGCCCAGTCGGCCGGGTCGGGGGGGGCGAACCCGCCGACTCGGTAGGCGTCGCCGATCTCGTTCTTGAGCTTGCGCTCCCCCTGGCTCAACTTCGGCTCGTGGCCGGCCAGGGCGACCCGTCGAGCGTCGCCGACGAGCCGGCCGCTCGCCAACAGCCGGTCGATCACGCCCGCCACCAGCGGATCGTTGCCCAGGTCGGCCAGGGCCGAGGCGACCCGGGCCCGGGCGACCGTCGCCTGGCGAGGGCTGGCGTCGTGGAGCCGGCCCAGGGCCCGGAGTGCCCGGTCCTCCAAGCCGGCGGCGACCTCGGCCAGGACGCGGGCCGTCCGCCTCGGGCCGATCGCCAGGGGGACCAGGGCTCCCGAGGTTTCGAGGGCGGCCAGGATCGGCCCGACGGCGGCGATCGGCGCGCCGGCCTCGCGGGACAGGCCCGGCTCGGTCCAGGCGGCCAGGCCGAAGTTGGCCAGGGCGGCGGCGACCCGGGCCGCCGGGTCGGGCGACCCGAGCCACGCCAGGCGACCGAGGGCCGGGGCGTCTCGGCGGCGAATCCGGGGGCCGGTGGGTCGGAGGACCCGGCCCCCGCCCAGGGTGGTCGGCGGGCTCTCCTCGCGGATCACGAACGGCTGGCCGTGGACGGCCGCGACCGGCCCGGCCAAGAAGAGCTGCGCCAGGCCCGAGGCCCCGTCGACCCGCTCCGGGGCGTCCAATAAGGCCAGGGTCGCCGCGACCTCGGCCGTCCCGAGGTGGACCCGATACCGCTTCCGGTGGCGGAGGGGCCGGACGGCCCCGGGCGAGGCGGCGACCTCGACCGTCAGGACCCGCGACGCGGCCAGATAGCCGGGCGCGGCGACCTCGTGGCCGCGGACGACCTCGGCATGGTGGACCCCGCCGAGGTTGAGCGCCGCTCGGGCGCCCCGCTCGACCCGATCGACCGGGCGGTCGTGGCGGTGGAGCCCCCGGACCCGGACGGTCCGCCCGTCGGGCCAGAGTTCGAGGTCATCCCCCACCGCGACCGCGCCCGAGGCCACCGTCCCGGTGACGATCGTCCCGTGGCCGGCGACGGTGAACGATCGGTCGATCGCCATCCGGAACAGACCCGAATCCGCTCGGACCGGCGCCGAGTCGCAGAGCCGCCGGAGGCTTCCTTTCAGATCCTCGATCCCGAGGCCGGTCGTGGCCGAGGTCCGGACGATCTCCGCCCCTTCCAGGAAGGTCCCGGCGACCAGGGCCCGGACGTCGTCCTCGACCAGGGCGAGCCAGGCGGGGTCGGCCAGGTCGGACTTGGTCAGGGCGATGACGCCGCTTTCGAGGCCGAGGAGCCGGAGGATTTCCAGGTGCTCGCGGGTCTGCGGCATCACCGAGTCGTCGGCCGCCACGACCAGCAACGCCAGATCCAGCCCCGAAGCTCCCGCCAGCATGTTGCGGATGAACCGCTCGTGCCCCGGGACGTCGACCAGGGCCAGGCGCCGGCCGTCGTCGAGGTCCAGCGCCGCGAACCCCAGGTCGATCGTGATCCCGCGCCGCTTCTCGGCCGGGAGCCGGTCGGTGTCGACCCCGGTGAGGGCCCGGACCAGCGCGGTCTTGCCGTGGTCGATGTGCCCGGCCGTCCCGATGACTCGATCGCTTCGCCCCGGCATGTCCCGCCCGCCCGTCCCCCCGGCCGACCCATCCCCGTCGACCAGTCTACGGCAACCCACCCGGGACCGCGAGGCGCGGGCCCGGCGCGTCGCTTTCCCGATCGGATCGCGCTCAGCGGACCCGGGCCACCGGAGGACCGGACGCCCCAGGAAACGCGAGATGGCCGGGGTCCGCCCCGGCGCGGGGTCAGGCGTCCGTCGCGTCCCCCGCCTTGCTCGCGCCCCGGTGCGGGAACAGCAACACGACCGGGATGGCGAACGCCATGCTTCCCAAGAGCGACAGGAACACGAACCAGCCCCACCCCAGCCGGCTCACCCCCCACCGCTCGAACAGGTAGGCGAACACCCCGACCAGGACCAACGCCTCGGCGATGAACGCAACAGCCAGAGGGTTGGCGAGCGCGTCCGTCATGGCATCGGGCCGGAACACCAGCCCGTGCACGAACGCCCCGTTGACGGCGAGGAAGCCGAATATCCCGAGGATCGCCAGCCCGATCCGCTCGCCCTTGGTGTACTCGATCGGATGCCGCACGGTGCCGCCCCCGCAGCCTGACATCATCGTTCCGCGGCCGCCGCCACACAGGACCGGCGCCCGCGCGACTCGATCGCTCGAAGTGGCCAAAGCCGTTGCGACTCGGACAAGATCAAAAGTATGCGAATTTATTGTATTCCTCCCGATCGTGAATCGAGTGCGAGTCTGATCGGGCCGTGGGATGCGGTCAAGGGGGCACCGGCGAATCCTGGGACGGCCGGAACGGGAGTCGCCTCAAGTTCCCCGGTGGGCCTCGTCCTGTCGGCCGCATCCGATTGTTTCTCGGCGACTTCGGGGAGCAAGAGGGATACGCGCCACCCCGCTCGCCGGGGAAGATGGCTTGACCGGACCGGGGGGAGGGCGGATACTGGGCCGCGCACGGATCGCACCGCTTGAACTTCAGGGAGGAGCCCGCCCCGATGACGGACCATGACTGGTCGCCCGGCCTCCGCCGCCTCGCCCCGCCGCTCCGATGGGCCGGACGCCTCGCCGTCTTGCTTCGCCCGTCTTCTCCCCTCGATCAGGACCGATGCCGACGCGACCCGGGTTGCCCGGGGCCGACCTTGGCCCGGGCGTCGACCGATCGCGCGGGCTGGGCGGGCTCGTCGCCCTTCGGGCGTCGTCGCGCCCGGTAATTCCCGTGGTTTGGCCCGCGAACGGCCCTTTTGCCGACCCGGCTGTCCCCGGTCGAGCCGCGAATCAGGTCGTTGAGGATCGTCCGACCCATGCTGAACTCCAATCCGTACCTGCTGCTCTTCGCCGCCGCCTTCATGGGCTGCGTCCTCGTCACCCCGATGGTGACCCGGGTCGCGACGTGGTTGGGCGCGATCGACCGGCCCGACCAGTTCCGGCGGATTCACAAGGGGGCGACCCCCCGGTTGGGCGGGCTCGGCCTGGCCTTCGGCCTGACCCTGGCCGTCGTCGTGGCGGTGGCGGGGGGCTATTTCCGCGACTGGTCCGAGTACCCCCGCTGGCTGGCGACCCTGTTGCCGATCGGCCTGGCCGCGCTGATGGTCCTGGCCGTGGGGGTCGTCGACGACACCCGCGAGATGGCCCCCCGCGTCAAGCTCCTGGGCCAGGCGGCGGCGGTCCTGGTCCTGTACCTCGGCGGGGTCCGGATCGACAGCGTCACCGTGTTCCACCTGACGATCCCGCTCGACAGCCCGGGCGTCGTCCTCCCGGTCCCGGGCCACCCGATCCCCCTGGCGGTCCCGAGCTTGCTGGTGACGATGCTCTGGTTCCTGGCGTGCATGAACATCTGGAACCTGATCGACGGGATGGACGGCCTGGCCTCGGGCGTGGGGCTCCTGGTCAGCGGGACGCTGGCCCTGGTGGCGATCTGGCTGGACAACCCGAACGTGGCGATCCTGGCGGTGGCCCTGGCCGGCGGCCTGGCGGGGTTCTTGCTGTACAACTGGCATCCCGCGTGCATCTTCCTCGGCGACAGCGGGAGCCTGCTGATCGGGCTCTTGATCGGGATCATCGGCGCCCAGGGGTCGCTCAAGGAAGGGGCGACGATCTCGATCTTGTTCCCGATCCTGGCGATGGGCTTGCCGATCACCGACACGGCGATGGCCATCTTCCGGCGATGGGTCCGCAACCTCCCGCTGTCCTCGGCCGACCGCCGGCACGTCCACCACCTGTTGATCGGCCTGGGGCTGGACCCTCGCCAGGCGGCGGTCTTGCTGTACTGCTTCTCGGCGGGGCTGTGCGGCGTGGTCCTGCTCGGGGTCGTGTTCAAGAACGAGGCCCTGGCGCTGGTGATGGGGCTGTCGGGCTGCCTGGCGTTCCTCCTGATCCTCACCAGCCGCCGCGACGAGCTGGCGACGCTCCGGGCCGACCTCCAGTCGCGGCTGTCCCGGGGCCGGCAGGAGCGGTTCGCCGCCAAGGTGACGTGGGAGGCGATCCAGCGGATCGAGCTGTGCGAGACCGTCGACGGGATCTGGGGACTCCTCCGCGGGGCGACGGAGAAGCTCGGCTGCGACCACCTCCGCCTGTCCTGCCGGCGCGAGGGGCGGCCCCTGTTCGATGGCGGAGGGCGGGGCGGGGATGGCCCCGGGATGCCGGCCGACCTGTCGGGACCGGCCGCCACTTTCCGACTGTCGAGTGGGCGGGACTTGCTCCTGATCGTCTCGCTCCACCAGGCCGCGGGGTCGTCCCTGGAGGCCGACATCGCGTTCCGGTTCTTGCAACGGCTCTCGCTGGCGTCCGCCGAGCGGCTCGACCGCCTCTTCCTCGAAGGGCCCGAGGCCGCCGACGCCCCCCGACTTACGCCGGACGGGTTGGTCCCGTCGGCCTTGCTGGCCCCCCGCGTCGACCCGGCCCGGGCCGGCGGCGCGACGGCCGCCCTCGACTTCGCCGCCCCCATCCCCTCGGCCCGGCCGGCGATGGCCTGGCTCCGCGACGTCCTGGGCCGGCCGACGAGTCCAACCGCCACCAACGGCCGCCACCGCCACCCGCTCGGCGGGGAATGACTGGAGACGATCGACTCATGGATGGGTTGCAACCGTATTCCGGGGCGCACCGCCCCCTCGTCACCGTCCACCCCGCTGCGGCCTCGCCCCCGGCCGCCAAGACGGCCGGCGACTACCTCGGCGCCATCCGGCGGCGGATCTGGCTGGCCCTGGCCGTCGCCATCCCGATCGCCACGGTCGGCACCTGGATCGTCCTCCGGTTGCCGGCGGTCTACTCCGTCACCGCGACCATCGAGATCAAGCCCCCCCGGGTCGACCCCGCCGTCGCCCACCTGGTCTCCAACGGCGACATCACTCCCGGCGGCGACGCCACCGACGAGAAGTACATCCCCGACACCATCGCCATGCTGTCGAGCAAGTCGCTCCTCGACAAGGTCGTCCGCAACCCGTCCCTCGGCCTGCCCGACACCGACGGCGACCCCGCCGCCGAGCTGGTCGGCAAGATCAAGGCCCGGCAGCATCCGCTGTCGCACATCTTCTATCTCACCTATGAAGGCCGCGACCCCAACCTGATCGTCCGGACCTTGAACCACGTCGTCGCCGAGTTTTGCAAGCGGGCCGACCTCGAAAGCCGCGATGCCAGGGAAAAGGCCCGCGAGAAGGCCTCGGTGACCCGGGACGAATACATCAAACAGTTGGCCCAGTATCAAGAAGACCTGGACGCCCTCATCATCAAGAGCAAGGACCTGGCCCCCGGCGGCCGGAGCATCAGGGCCAGCGAATATGAGGCCCTCAAGCAACGATACTGGCACCAGCAGGAACAGGTCAAGTCGCTCCAGACCGACCTCCAACTCAGCTCGATGACCCCGGCCGCGCCGGCCGGGTCGACCGCCAAGGCCCAGAAGATCGAGGTGCTGGAGGGCAAGCGCGTGATTCTGACGAGGCGGATCGCCGCCGCCCGGCGGATCTCCAGGATTCCGTCCGACCCCTCCGTGGTCCAGGCGACGAACGAGCTCCGCGAGGTCGACGACGCCCTGGCCCGGCTCCAAGCCCCCGAGGCGGGGGGCGCGGGGATGTCGCGCGAGGAGGCGGCGCAACAGATCGTCGCCGACGCGCAGGCCGGGATTGGCACGACCCAGGGGCAAATCGAGGCCACCCTGGCGGGCATGAAGGACGCGATGCCGGACCACCAGAAGTTCTTGACGCTCAACAACGACCGCGACGCGAAGGCCAAGCAGCTCGGGGCCCTCAAGGACAAGCTGTCCGCCTTCGCCATCCTCGCCGACACCCAGAAGCCGCCGGTCCGGATCATCGACGAGGCCAGCGAGCCGACGGTCCCGATCAAGCCCAACCGCGCGGTCTTCATCGCCGGCTGCATCGTCCTTTCCCTGGGGCTGGGGCTGGGGCTGGTCTGCCTCCTGGAACACCTGGACCACTCGGTCAAGGTGCCCGAGCACCTGACCGCCGGGCTGGCCCTGCCGCTGTTCGGCGTGGTCCCCCGGATGCGGCGGAACGCCCGGAACCACCGGGGGGGGCACCTCTGGACCCCCGGCCTGCCCGACTCGATCGAGGCCGACGCCTACCGGAACCTCCGCGCCAGCCTCCTGGGCGTGACCGTCGAGGGGGGGCCGATCGTGACCCTGCTCGTCACCAGCGCCAAGGCGGGCGAGGGCAAGAGCACCACCGCCCTGAACCTGGCCGCCACCTGCGCCCGGGCCGGCGAGCGGACCCTGCTCATGGACGTGGATCTCCGCCGCCCCAGCTTGAACGAGGTGTTCCCGACCGGGGAGCGGACCGAAGGGCTGGTCGACGTCCTCCGGGGCGACCTCCCCTGGCAGCGGACCGTGGTCCAGACCGACCTGCCCAACCTCGACTTCCTGCCGACCGGCGACACCCGGGACGTGCCGATCGAGGTCCTCGGGAGCCTGGAACTCCGCCAGTTGCTCCTCTCGCTCAGCCAGCACCATTACGACCGGGTGATCCTCGACGGCCCGGCCGTCCTGGGCCTGGCCGACTGCCGGATGCTGGGCCGGGTCGTCGACGCGGCGGTGATGGTGGTCCGGTCGGGGTCGCAGGAACTCCGGTCGCTCCAGCGGGCCAAGGCGATGCTCGAACAGTCGCGGGTGCCGATCGCCGGCCTGGTCTTCAACGGCCTGGCCGACGACCTGGACAACTGGTCGAGCTACGGGCCGATGGCCGGCTCGCCGATCGACGTCGCGCACCCGCGCCCCGCCGGGGCGTCGCGAGGGCTGGGGGCCCGCAACCCCGGGGCCGCCGCCGCCTTGATGGCGACCGGCCCGGTCGAAGCCTGAGCCGGACGGAGTCGCCGCGATGCTCACATTGCGTCTCAAACTGCGGAACGGGATCGACCGGACCCTGGGCCTCGCCCTGGTGGCCTTGCTCCTGGGCACCGCGATGGCCTTCGGCGGGTCGGTCTGGTGGGGCCGGACGGTCGCGGTCGCCTTGGCGGCGGCCGTGGTCCTGGGCTGGCTGGCGAGGGTCGCCCTGGCGGGCCCCTGGCGGATGCTCAAGAGCCCGATCGTCCCCCTGGGGGCGCTGGCGCTGGGCCTGGGATTCGCCCAGCTCGTCCCGATGCCGGCGGCGGTCGTGGGGCGGATCTCGGGCCGATCGCTGGCGGCCAACGCCGCCGGGATGATCCCGGAGAAGGCGCTGGGCGACGACCCGTCGGCGACGCTCCCGGAAACGTCGGGGCTCCGCTCGCCGCTGTCGGTGGACCGCCCGGCCACGCTCCGGTGGCTGGTGGGGGCGACCGCCTGCCTGGCCCTGGCGTGGGTCGCCTCGCATTATTGCGACCGCCTGGGGCACGCCCGGGTGATCTGGGGGAGCGTGGTCGCGGCGTTCTTCGTCAACGTGGTGCTCGGCTCGGTCCAGGTTTCGAGCGGGATGGGCGGGCTCTACGGGTTCATGGCGCCCGGAGCGGGGCCCGCCTGGGCCCCGACGCTCGACGACGCCCTGTCCGGCCCGACCACGACGGTCCTCCGCCGGGTCGGCGAGGTCCGGCCCGACCGCCCGGCGCTGGCCGCGGCCCGGCCCGGCCGGCCGTTTTTGATCGGCACCCTGATGGGCGGCCCGGGGGCGTTCCTGGCCCTGGGGAGCCTGGCCATCCCGCTGGCCCTGGGCCTGGCGACGCAGGCGATGGCCCCCCGGGGGACCCGCGTCGGCCTGGTCGCCCGGCTCCGCGACTCGGGGCAGGGGAGCCAGGTCGTCCTGATGCTCGGGCTCCTGGTCGCCGGCCTGGTCCTGGTGGGGCTGATCGCCGGCCCGTGGGCGAGCGCGCCGTTCGCCGTCGGCCTGGCGATCGTCGGCGTGCCCGGCGCGTGGTCGGCGGGCTGTCGGAAGGCGGCGCTGGCCACGACGGCCTTGCTCCTGGCCGCCCTGGCCGGCGGGGTCGCCCTCGAAGGCCACGTTGGGGGGGGCTTGCCCCGGCCCGATCGCGACGGGGCCCGGCGGCTCCGGGCCGAGTCGCTGGCGATCCTCCGCGACTTCCCGATCGTCGGGACCGGCCTGGGGACGTTCCCGACGGTCCACCCGTATTACAAAGGGGGGGACGCCGCCTCGGCCACCGCCGGCAGCAGCGTCTTGCAATGGGCCGTCGAGTCGGGGGCGGTGGGCGTCGCCCTCCTGGCGACGGCCGGGCTCTGGTGCCTCGTCCGGCTCCCGGGGGCGATCCGGGCGGTCGGGACGGCCGACCGCCCCCTGGCGGCGGGGCTCCTCGGGTCGCTCGTCTGCTTCGGGCTGTTCTCGGCGATCCACTGGACCGTCGAGCTGCCCGCCGTCGCCCTGGCCGCCTCGGCGGTCGCCGGCACGGCCAACCGCTGGCTGGCCGGCGGGACCGACCTGTTCGTGGAGCAGGGCTGACCGGACCTTTCACCGTCGAATCCACCCCCCCCCTCGCGAGGCCGTTCCGTGCACGCTACCCGGGTCCCTCGGTCGACAACAGGCGCGGTCCCGGGCGGAGGAGACCGACCCGCGATGCCAGAACCGACCTTCTTGCAGATCCAGGGGGGGGGCGACCCCTCGACCCGGATGATCGAGCTGCACGCCGGCCCGGTCCGGGTCGGGCGGGGCTCGCATTGCGAGGTCCGCCTCGCCGGGGACCTCCTCGGCGAGGTCCAGTGCTTGCTCCGACGCCGGGGCGACTCCTGGCACTTCCAGCCGGTCGGGCCCTCCGGGCAAACCTGGATCGAAGGCCGCCCCGCCGACCACCAGCGCCCGCTCCCCTTCGGCATCCCGTTCCGCGTCGGCGACCACTGGCTGACCCTCCGGACGGCCGAGAACGCCACCAACGACTGGGGCTCGTTCGCCGCGCCGATCACGGTCGAGCCCCGGGTCGTCGAGGCCCCCACGCCCCCCGAGGCCGCCCCGCCCGAGCCCGAACCCACCCCCGCGCCCCCGCCCGAGCCCGATCGGCCCCGGTCGGCGCCCGCCGCCGGGGCGAGCGACGACCGGCTCCGCCGCTGGCAGTCGCGGCTCGACCAGCGGGAGCGATGGCTCCAGGATCGCCAGGACGAGAAGCGCTGGGAGGCCCGCTGGAAGGCGGCCAGCGAGACCCTCCGCGCCCGGGGCACCCAGCCGGCCCCGGCCCCGGCCCCGAAGACCTCGACCCCGCCCCCGACGCCCCGGCCGCCGGAGGCGCGGACCGTCGAGCCCCGGCCCGCCGAGCCCTACCGCCGGCCCGCCGCCGCCGAACGCCGCCCGATCGCCCCCGGGGCCCACGCCCGCCCGGCCCCGAGGCCCGCGCTCCCGGCGCCCCCCTCGGCCAGGCCCCCGGCCCCGCTCGTCCGCCCCGAGCCGGCCCGTCCCGCCGTCCCCCGGAACCTCGCCGCGCTCCCGGGCCCGACGGCCCCCCCGACCACGCCGCCGGCGCCCGCCCCGGCCGACCTCGACGACGACGCCGTCTCCCTCGGGCCGCCGGTCGGGTCGGAGCCGAGCTTGCTCGTCGTCGAGGTCGCCGAGTCCGCCCCGATCGAGGCGCGGACGCCCGAGGTCGCGCCGGCGGATTTCGACGAGTCGATCTACGCCATCGAGCCCGACGAAGACGTGATCGTCGAGGTCGGCCCGGCGCCCGATGGCCCGTCGCCCTTGGGGGCGACGGGGGACGGGGGGTCGATCGAGGCGGCCTACCTGCCCGAACCCATCCCGATCCGCCCGGACCCCGGCCCCGACCCGACGGGCGAGATCGGGTCGCCCCCGGGACCCGCCGCTCCCGCGATCGAACAGGAGGAAGAAGACGCCGGGCCGACGGACCCCGGCGGCTTCGCGGCCGAGGTCCCGGTTTCGAGCCCGGAGGTCGACCCGATCGCCGGGCGGGAGGGGACCGATCCCGGATCGGCGGGGGTCGGCCTGCGCGCCCCCGTCCCGGCGACCCGGCCGCCCCTCGAAGCTCGGGCCGAGCCGGTCGCCCGCCCCGCGACCCCGCCGGGGCCGGGGCCGGGGATCGAGCCCCGGCCCGCCGGTAAGGAAACCAAGGGGCCGCGCCGGCCGGGCCCGAAATTGCGGGACGTGGGGACCGGCCCGGCCCCCTCGGCGGCCGAGTGGCCCAGCGCCCGGGCGATCTTCGCGGCCCAGGGGCGGCGGGACGAGCCGTCGAATTCCGCTTGGGCCTCGAAGCGGCGAGCGGCCGGGCCGGAGCCGACGGAGGCGAGGGCGCCCGGGCAATGGACGCTCCCGCTCTGGGTCGGCTGGTTCCCGGCGTTCGCGATGACGATGGCCCTGGGGGCGGGCGGGGTCGCCCTGTCGGTGGCGTGGGCGGTCGACGCGAACTCGGGCAACCTGGCCCTCGGCCTGGCCCTCCGGCCCGAGTCGGCGCGCGGGGCGACGATCGACCTGTCGGCCCTGCCCCGGGGCGGCTGGTGGCGGTCGACCGCCGGGCACCTGGCGGCCTGGGCCGTGGCCGTGGAGCGGTCGGGCGACGGCCTCGACCACGGCGACGAGGTCCGGGGGCTTTTGGAAGACGCCCAGGACGCTTCCCGGCTCGCCGCCGGGGCGCGGTTCGCGGTGGAAACGCCGGCCGCCGCGGGGGTCAGGCCGCTGACGCACCTGGGGCGGACCCGCGACGCGGTGTCGATGGCCTGGACCGGCCGGGCGCTCCGGGCCGAGGGGAAGGCCGACGCCGCGCTCCGGGCCTACCGATCGGCCTTCGGGCTGGCCGCCGGGGCCGCCCGGGGCGACCTCGACCCCCCCTCGTTCGACGACGACCCCCAGGTCCGCCGCTATGCCCTGCCCCGGGCCGTCCTGCTCGGCGGCGTCGCCCGCGAGATGGCCGAGGCGGGCCCCTGGGCCGCCGAGCAGTGGGCCGAGGCCCTCCCCCGGTTCGCCCCGGCGTACCTGGCCGCCGCCCGGGCCCTGGCCCGGGCCCGGGCCAAGGACCGCGACGCCGCCGACCGCCTCCTCGGCCTGGCCATCGCCCTCGGCGACGCGCCGGCCCCGGGCCTCGACGAGGCCGAGCACCGGGCGGCGGTCGCCGAGGCCCTGGCCCTCCGGGCCCGATGGACCCCGGCCGCCGAGCATTACGAAGCGGCCATCGCCCGGGAAGGCGACGAGCCGACCCGGCGGATGTGGTCGATCAACCTCGCCGAGGTCTATTTCCGCGCCGGCGACAAGGCGGCCCGCGCCCGGGCGCTCGAGGCGGCCAAGGCGGTCGATTCCGCCGACGAGGTGACCCGCCGGGCCCTGAACTCCCAGCATGCCCCCGGGGGCCTCGGCCTCCCGACCCGGGGCCGATGATCGGCCCCGACCAACCCGAACTCCCCCCGGCCCCGACCCGATCCCTCCGAGGAGCAGCGCGATGGCGACCGTACCGATCTCGACCCCCCGAACGCCCTCGCCGGCCCCGCCGACGCCGCCGCTCGTCGCGATCTTCAAGGACGGGTGGGCCGACCCCGGCGGCCGGACGGCCATGATCGGGGCCGTCGGGGCCCTGGGACTCCTGGGGCATTTGTTCTGGGAGACGCTCCGCCATTTCGTCGTCGTCTGGTCGTCCAACGAGAACTACAGCCACGGCTTCCTCGTCCCGTTCATCAGCCTCTACTTCGCCAACGAGGCCGCCCGCCGCGGGCCGGTCGCGGTCCGGTCGGGCCGGCTCCTGGGGTCGACCCTGATCGGCCTGGCCCTGGGGATCAAGCTGGCCACGGTCGTGGTCCCGTACCCGGCGGCCAGCGATTTCGGGCTCTTGTTCGCCCTGGCCGGCATCTGTTCCCTGCTGGCGGGCTCGGGGGCCCTCCGCCGGTACTGGTTCCCCCTGATGTTCCTGATCTTCATGGTCCCGCTGCCGGTCGCGCTCTATTCGATGCTGGCCAACCCCCTGCAACTGATGGTCAGCCGGGTGGCGACGTCGATGCTCAACGGGGTGGGCATCCCCGCGCTGTGCGAGGGGAACATGATCACCCTGCCGGGCGACAACCAACTCTTCGTGGCCGAGGCGTGCAGCGGGATGCGGCAACTGACCGGGTTCCTCGCCCTCACGACGGCGTGGGCCTACCTGTCGGCCCGGCCGGTCTGGAACCGGGCGCTGTTGATCGGCTCGTCGATCCCGATCGCCATGACCGCCAACGTCGTCCGGGTGATGCTCACCGGGGTCGTGACCCATTGCTTCGACCCCAAGTATGCGTCGGGGGCGTTCCACACCGTCGAAGGGCTGGCGATGATGGGCCTCGGGCTCCTGATGCTCTCGACGTTCAGTTGGGGCCTCGACCAGGCGGCGGGCCTGGTCCGGCCGCCTCGGGGCTGATCGCTCGCCGAATCCTCTCCCCTCTCCCCCCGATTTATCCGCGAAGGAACGCCCCGAGATGAACGCCATCGGTCGCGCGACGTTGTGCCTGAGCCTCTTGTCGGCGGGGGTGGGGGCCCAGGCGGCCCTGGAGAATTGGAGCCGGATCGAGCGACCGACGCTCCGCCGCCCCTTGACCTCGCTTTCCCTGCGGCTGGGGGGCTGGACCGGGCGCGACCTGGCGGTCGACCCGGCGGTCCTGGCCGAGTCGCAGGCGACGGAGTGCGTCAACCGGGCCTACGAGAACCCGAAGTATCCCGGCGTGACCCTGAAGCTCTGGATCAATTATTCGATCCGGGGGGACAACATGCGGCACTCGCCCAAGATCTGCCTGCCGTCGCACGGCGGGACCGAGATCGAGTCGCAGACCCGGGTCATGCCCATACCCGGGCCGTCGGGCCGCCCGCGGGCGGTGACCCGGCTGGGCTACCAGCTGGGGGAAACCATCACGTCGCTGGGGTTCTGGTACTACATCTTCGGCGAAGGGAAGATCGAGCGCTGGGTCCGGGGCCTGCCGGTGACGAGCCGGAGCAGCCACGGCCGGACGACCCGGGGCTCGGGCCTGACGGTGGAAGTGTTCTGGAACGGCGAGGTCGACCCCACCTCGGCGGCGTTCGGCGACTTCGCCGCCGCCTTGCTCGTCGACCTCGACCCGATCTTGCCGGCCGAGCGGGCCGACTACCACGTCCCTTGATCGGGCCTCCGGGCCTCCGATGGCCGATCCATGATGGGCCGGGACTCTCGGGTTGACGGGATCGGCCGACGCCCTATCATGCCGGGCGATCGTTTTTCGATCCCCCCCACTCGCAACGCAGGGAGGCCCGTCGATGCCCCGGACCTGGCAAGCCGCCCGACCATTCGCCCTGCTCGCTTGCTGGTGCGCGGCCCTCGCGTCGGGCCGCGCCGATGCCGCTTCGTATACCTTCGTCGACCTCGGCGGGTTGCCCGGCTATCAGGACAACGGCGCCACCGGCATCAACAACGAGGGCCAGATCGTCGGCGTCTCCGCGGCCTACGGTCCGACATCTAACTCGATCCTGAAGCGGGCGTTCCTTTACAGCAACGGCACGATGACGCCGGTCGGCGAGGCAACAGCCAAATGGGTCTCGATCGGGATCAACGACAACGGGCCCACGGTTTACCATTGGGTCCCCTTCGCTCGTCAGTCGGTATCATGGGTTAACGACGCCGGCCAGGCGATCGAAGGCCACCAGCTTACATCGGGCGGTCAATCCATCTCGCTGGGCGACTTTTACGCCATTGCCATCAACAATCATGGCGAAATCGCCGGGATGTTTCACGGGGCCGACAGAGTTATCCACCCGGCGATCTACCAGGATGGCAAAATGACCGACCTGAGCAAGCAGCTCAATGGGGATGGGGATGTCGCCTTCGCCGCCTACGCCATCAACGACCGAGGCGACATCCTCTATTCGACGTCTCTCGGACATGGCATCCGTTATGCCGACGGAATGGCGCAACCGTTGAACTTTTATCCCACCGGAATCAATAACCTTGGTCAGGTCGTCGGCCGGGACAACGCTGGTCGGGGTGTCCTCTACCAAGATGGGATCACCACGACGCTGGCATCGCTCCTGCCTCCTTCCCCAGTGGGCCTGGATAAATTCAGTCCCGAGGCCATCAATGACGCCGGCCAGATCGTCGGCGGATATCTCATCGACGGCTACAATCACCCCTTCTTGCTGGACCCCGTGCCGGCACCAGAACCCAGCACGCTGGTCATGCTCCTTCTGGCCGGCGGGGGCTTGGGGTTGAGGACGGCCTTGCGACGACTCGGGCCGTGATGGATCAAGCCGTTGAATTTCCCTCTTCCCCAGGTTGGCGGTCTGTCCGACGTCGGTCGCCGGGCCTTCCTCGATTGTTCCCATCCCGTCCCACGAAGACCGGCCCCGACCCCGGCCCCGCCGCCGAGATTTGAGCTACGCCGCCGGGCCCGAGCGGGCTAACATGGGGCTTTCCCGGAGATTTTGACCCCCGAGGTCGCGTCGGACCCCGGGGCGACCGGCTCGATCATGAAGGTCCCTTTCCATGAAGCGTGCTCTCATCACGGGCATCACGGGCCAGGATGGGTCGTATCTGGCCGAGTTCCTGCTCGGGAGGCCCGATTACGAGGTCCACGGCCTGGTCCGCCGCTCCAGCACGCTCAACCGCCAGCGGATCGACCACATCTTCCGCGCCGGGCCGGGCGTGGGCGACCGGTTCCAGCTCCATTACGCCGACCTGGCCGACGCTTCGAGCCTCTCGCAGGTCATGGAGCTGGTCCGCCCCGACGAGATCTACAACCTCGGGGCCCAGAGCCACGTCCGGGTCTCGTTCGACCAGCCGCTGTACACGGCCGACGTCGTGGGCCTGGGGACGCTCCGGCTCCTGGAAGCGGCCCGCCAGCTCCACCGGAGCCAGCCCGTCCGGTTCTACCAGGCCAGCAGCTCCGAGATGTACGGATCGGCCCCGCCGCCGCAGGGGCCCGACACGCCGTTCCACCCGCGGAGCCCGTACTCCTGCGCCAAGCTCTATGCCCACTGGCAGACGATCAACTACCGCGAAGCCTACGGGATGTTCGCCTGCTCGGGCATCCTGTTCAACCACGAGAGCCCCCGCCGCGGCGAGTCGTTCGTGACCCGGAAGATCACCCTGGGGGCGACCCGGATCAAGGAAGGCTTGCAGAAGAAGCTGGTGATGGGCAACCTCGACGCCAAGCGCGACTGGGGCTTCGCCGGCGACTACGTCCGGGCCATGTGGCTGATGCTCCAGCAGGACAAGCCCGACGACTTCGTGGTCGCCACCGGCGAAACCTACGCCATCACCGAATTCCTCGACGTCGCCTTCGCCACCCTCGGGCTCGACTGGCGCGACTTCGTCGAGTTCGACCCGCGCTACACCCGCCCGTCCGAGGTCGACGTCCTCCTGGGCGACTCCGCCCGGGCCCGCGAGGTCCTCGGCTGGAAGCCCGAGGTCGACTTCCCGGGGCTCGTCCGGATGATGGTCGAGCACGACCTCGAACTGGCCCGCCGCGAGAAATACGCGCAAGGCTACCGCGCCTGATCGTACCTCCGGCCCCCTCTCGCGGGGAACGAGGGGGGGCGGATTCGGTTGACTCAATGGCCCTGATCTCGGAGGAACCCTCCCGATGTCGACACCCCCCCGGGCGAGCAAGGTGGTCGTCATCGGCCTCGACTGCGCCGAGCCCAGCCTGGTCTTCGACCGCTTCGCCGACCGGCTCCCGAACCTGACCAGGCTCCGCGAGCGCGGGGTCTGGGGCAAGCTCCGGAGCTGCGACCCGCCGATCACCGTGCCGGCGTGGATGTCGATGATGTCGAGCAAGGACCCCGGGACGCTCGGCTATTACGGCTTCCGGAACCGCGCCGATCGGTCCTACGAGAAGATGACCACGGCGACGTCGCTCGCCGTCAAGGAGCCGCTGCTCTGGGACCGGCTGGGCCAGGCCGGCAAGCGGGTGATCTTGCTGGGAGTCCCGCAAACCTACCCCCCCCGGCCGGTCAACGGCCTGATGGTGACCGACTTCCTCACGCCGTCGATCGCCTCGAACTACACCCACCCGCCCGGCTTGAAGGACGAGATCGCCGCCCTCGCCGACGTCCACCCCTACGAGTTCGACATCAGCGACTTCCGGACGCCCGACAAGGGCAAGATCCGCGACTCCCTGGTCCGGATGACCGACAAGCGGTTCGCCCTGGCCCGGCACCTCATCACGACCAAGCCCTGGGACTTCTTCATGATGGTCGAGATGGGCACCGACCGCGTCCACCATGCCTTCTGGCAGCACATGGACCCGGCGCACCATCGATACGTCCCGGGCAACGCGTTCGAAACCGTGATCCCCGACTATTTCGCGCACGTCGACGCCCGGATCGGCGAACTCCTCGCCGTCGTCCCCGACGATGCCCACGTCGTCGTCGTCTCCGACCACGGCGCCCAGTGCATGGACGGCGGGATCGCCCTGAACGAATGGCTCTACCAGCAAGGGTATCTGGTCCTCCACGAGCCGCCCGCCGCGCCGTCGAGGCTCGAAGCCCTCAAGGTCGACTGGGCCCGGACGACGGCCTGGGGCTCGGGCGGCTACTACGGCCGGCTGTTCCTCAACGTCAAGGGGCGCGAGCCGCAAGGCTTGATCGAGCCGGGGGACTACGAGGCGACCCGCGACAAGCTCATCAATGAGCTGGAAGCCCTGGGCGACCCCGACGGCCGGCCGATCGGGACGCGGGTGCTCAAGCCCGAGTCGCTGTACCGGGCCGTCCGGGGCCAGGCCCCGCCCGACCTGTTCGTCTACTTCGGGAACCTCCGGTGGCGATCGGTCGGCACGGTCGGGACCGGCCAGGTCCACACGTTCGAGAACGACACCGGCCCCGACGACGCCAACCACGCCCAGGACGGCCTGATCGTCCTCGCCGGCCCCGGAATTCCCGCCGAAGGGCCCGTGCCGGGCCTGGAGATCCGCGACCTCGCGCCGACCGTCCTCCGCCTGTTCGGCCTCGACGTGCCGGCCGACCTCCAGGGCCGGGCGATCGCGGCCGTCGTCGGCGAGCCGGCGCATCCCTGAAGGGGCCGCCTTCGTGTCGCCCCGGGCGGCGAAACTCGAAGGTAAAGGCAAGGGGGGACGGCCCGAGATGGGGCCCCGGGCACGGATGCCCGGCGCGGCCGACGGCCTCCCCCGGGCCTTTTCGCCGGCGGTGGTCCGATGAACGAGCTGACCCCCGTGTACGCCCTGGCGACGATGATCGGCGCCCTGATCGCCTTCCAGGTCCTGACCCGACGCTTCGACCCGTTCGCCCCGATCTGGCTGTTCCTGGTCGGCATCGTCCATGTTTACGTGATCCAGGCCCTGTCGTACCACGAGTGGGCCGTCCGGGTCCGGGGGACGGAGCTGGTCGGCGAGGCCAACTTCCGGGCGCTCTGGGCGATCGCGTGGGCGCTCGCGGTCTATTTCCTCTGGCCGGGCCGGGCGGCGGCCAAGGTCCTGCCCCGGCCCCCGACGCGGTGGGGGGCCGCGACGGTCCAGGTCGTCACCCCGCTCTTGCTGGTCTGGGGCCTGGCGTGCACGGTGATCGTCGCCTGGTTCTGGGGGGGGGCCGACGGCACGGGCCCTTCGGCCGAGGCGGCGTTGCTCCTCCAGTTCCCGATGATCATGGTCGTCGCCGGCGTGATCCTGATCATCACCGGTCGGCAACCGACCCGGCCCCGGCCCTGGGCGACGGCGGCGGGGGTGGGGACCGTCGTCTCGTACATGCTCCTCTGGATGTTCATCGGCAAGCGGTCGCACTCGCTCTTCGCGGTCCTCACCGGCGTCTGCGCCTTCTACGTCGCCCGGCTCCGGCGGCCGAGCTGGCCGGTCCTGATCGCCACGGCCCTGGTCGGCTCGATGGCCGTGGGCCTGTCGATCGGCTGGCGGTACTACTCGAACAAGGAAGCCAAGGCGAAGACGATCGCCGATTTCGTCGGCTTCGTCGCCACGTTCGACCCGTCCACGATCCTGGAGAGCGTCAACCTGTCCGACGGCGACACCCTGGTCCGGGCCTCCTACGAGACCGAGGAGATCGGCGGCTTCTATCTCATGATGGACACGGTCCCGCTCAAGGCCGACTACGATTATGGCGCGAGCTATCTCCGGGTCTTCTCGACCTTCATCCCCCGGTTGGTCTGGGCCGACAAGCCGATCTTCGGCCGCGAGAAGTGGGTCGCCGCCTGGATCGCTGGCTCCGAACAGAAGCGCGAACTGACCTTCACCGGGCCGTCCATCGGCCTCTTGGGCGCGACCCAGCTTAACGGCGGGGCCTGGGCGACGTTGATCGTCCTCGGCCTCCTGGGCGCGACCTTCCGGACCGGCTACGAATATTTCCGGATGCATGCCGACGTCCCCTGGGTTCAGGCCTGGTGGACCCTGACCTACTACAACGCCTGGCTCCTGACCGTCGGCGACGACCCATGCACCTGGTTCTACCTCAATTATGCGTTCACGACGATGCCGCCGCTCATCCTGACCTGGCTCCTCAATCGCGGCGACGCCCCGGCCTGACGCCGGCCCGGAGGTCGGGCGCCGGGCGACGCGGGCCGATTCGGCGAGGATACGAAGCGATGTTGATGTCCGTCTGCTTCACCAATTTCGGCCCCTACCACCTGGCCAGGCTCCGGGCGCTGGCCGCCGCGCTGGGCGAGCGGGGGGGGCGGCTCCTGGCCTACGAGGTCGCCGACGCCGAGGAGCGGTACCCCTGGGCCCGGGCCGGCGCCGACGAGCCGTTCGCCTGGACGACCTTGTTCCCCGGCCGGTCGATGGAGTCGGTCCCCCGGGCCGAGTGCGCCCGGGCCATGACCCGGGCGCTGGACCGCGACCGGCCCGACGCCCTCGGCGTGGTCGGCTACTTCCGGCCCGAGTCGATGGCGGCGGTCGCCTGGGCCCGAGCGTCGGGGCGGCCGGCGATCCTGATGTCGGAGAGCCAGGAGGTCGACCATCCCCGCGCCTGGTGGAAAGAGGCGATCAAGCGCCGGCGGGTCCGCCGGTTCGCCGCCGGGCTGGTCGGCGGGCCGAGCCACCGCGACTACTTGACCAAACTCGGGATGCCGGCCGACCGGATCGCCCTGGGCTACAACGCGGTCGACAACGCCGACTTCGCCCGCCGGGTCGACGCCGCCCGCCGCGACCCCGACGGCCGCCTCGGCCTGCCCGATGCCCCTTACTTCGTGGCCGTGAACCGCTTCGTCCCCGAGAAGAACCTGCCGAGGCTGGTCCGGGCCTTCGCCCGTTATCGGGCCGACGCCCCCGCCGATCGCCCCTGGGACCTGGTCCTCTGCGGCGGCGGCCCCGATGAAGCCGAGGTCGCCCGGGCGGTGGCGGCAAGCGGGGTCGCCCACGCGATCCACCGGCCGGGGTTCCTCCAGGCCGACGGGCTGGCCCGGTGGCTCGCCCATGCCTCGGCGTTCGTCCATCCCAGCCTGATGGAGCCCTGGGGCCTGGTCGCCAACGAGGCGGCGGCGGCCGGGCTCCCGCTCCTGGTGTCCGACCGCGCGGGGTGCGCGGGGACCCTGGTCCCCGACCCGCCGGGGACGACCGGACGCCGGTTCGACCCGCTCGACGAGGAAGAGATGGCCGCCGGGCTCGCCTGGGTCGCGGGGCTCCCCGAATCCGAGCGGGCGGCGATGGGCGATCGGTCGGCGGCCGTCGTCGCCGACTGGGGCCCCGATCGGTTCGCCCTCGGGATGATCGAAGCCCTCGGACTGGCCCGGAAAGCGGGTCGACGGCTCGCGATGGCCGATCACCAAGGAGACCACCGATGAGCCAACTCGTCCATCGCCGGCTCGCCGCTCGCGGAAGTCGCCCGATCGCCCCGACCGCCGGCCCCCTCCACTGCTGCAACGGGCTCGACCCGGTCCGCGACGGCGGGATGGTCCCGAGCATCCGGGGGATGACCGGGGCCCTGGCCCGCCAGGGGCGGCCGATCACGATCATCACCCCCACGCCGTCGAAGGTCGGGGCCGAGGCCGTCGAGCCGGGGGTCCGGCTCTTCGGCCCCGAGGTCGACCTCGTCGGGACGATCCGCTCGGCCGAGGTCGTCCACTTCCACGGCCTCTGGCAGCTCCACACCCGGATCGGGGCCCGCGCCGCCCGCGAGGCGAACGTCCCCTACGTCATGGCCACCCACGGGATGGCCGACCCCTGGGCCCTCCGCCAGAAGGCCCTCAAGAAGAAGGTCTACGCCGCGCTGGTCGAGGGCAGGAACCTTCGCCGGGCGTCGTGCCTCCACGCCCTGTCCCGGCCCGAGGTCGGCCACGTCCGGGCCCTCGCCCCGCGAACGCCGATCGCCCTGGTCCCCAACGGGGTCGACCTCGCCCCCTTCGCCGACCTCCCGCCCCGGGCGGACCTGGAAGCGACCCACCCCGAACTGCTCGGCAAGTTCGTCCTCCTGTTCTTCGGCCGGCTCCACGCCAAGAAGGGGCTCGACCTGTTGGCCCGGGCCCTGGGGGCCGTCGCCAAGGACCATCCCGAGGTCCACGTCCTCCTGGCCGGCAACGACGACGGGGCGCTGGCCCCGTTCCGGGCGATCATCGAGGCCGGGGGGATCGCCGACCGGGTCACGGAAGTCGGCCACGTCGCCGGCGAGCGGGCCCGCCAGGTCTGGGCCGCCGCCGACGCCTTCGTCCTGCCGAGCTACTCCGAAGGGTTCAGCATGGCGATGCTCGAAGCCCTCGCCTGCCGCCTGCCGGTCCTCGCGACCACCGCGTGCAACTTCCCGGAGCTGGCCAAGGCCGAAGGGGCCTTGATCGTCGAGCCCACCGCCGAAAGCGTGACCCTCGGCCTCCGCGACCTCCTCGACCGCTCGCACCACGACCGCGCCCAACTCGCCGCCAACGGCCGAAACCTGGTCGAAAACCGATACACCTGGGACCGCCAGGCCGAACGCCTCGCCTCGGTCTACGACTGGATCACCGGCGGCGGGCCCCGGCCCGAAGCGGTTGAGGAGGATTGAATGCCAGAGATTGAACCGCCAAGGCGCCAAGATCGCCGAGGCGGGACAAGAGAGGAAGAAGAGAAGAGGAGAGAAAACAGAGAGGAGGGAAGCGAGGGGGAGGAAAACGAAATATTCAAGGATTTTTATGAAATTAATTTAATGTATTGTTTTTCTCTCCTCTATCCCTCCTCCCTTGTCCTGCCTCGGCGCTCTTGGCGCCTTGGCGGTTCAATCTCTTATTTTTTCAACAGGATCAACACATGAACATCGATAATCGTCGCGCTCGGGTGAGCGTCATCGTCCCCGTGAAGAACGAGGCCGAGAATCTCCGCCGGTGCTTGCCGGCGTTGGCGTGGGCCGACGAGGTTTTCGTGGTCGACAGCCAGAGCGGCGACGAGACGGCTCGGGTCGCGGCCGAGCATGGGGCCACGGTCGTCCAGTTCCACTTCAACGGGTCGTACCCCAAGAAGAAGAACTGGGCGCTTGATAATCTCCCGTTCCGCAACGAGTGGGTCCTGATCGTCGACGCCGACGAGGTGGTCGTCCCCGAGCTGGCGGCCGAGATCGCCCGGCGGACGGCGGCGGACGAGGCCGACGGGTTCAACCTGAACATGAAATATTTCTTCCTCGGCCGGCGGATCAAGCATTGCGGCTACGCCGAGGCGTGGAACCTCCGCCTGTTCAAGCACGCGCTGGGCCGCTACGAGAAGATGCCGGTCACGCCCGGCGTGGCGACCGGCGACAACGAGGCCCACGAGCACGTCGAGCTCCGCGGCCGGGTCCTCCGGCTCCGCCACGAACTCGACCACCACGCTTATCCCACGATCGCCGTCTGGGTCGAGAAGCACAATCGGTACGCCGTCTGGGAGGCGGCGATGTACGAGCGGTTCCTCCGCGAGCCGGTCCCGGCGTCGATCGGCCCGGGCAAGCGGCTCAAGCGGCGGCTCAAGAAGGTGTACCTCCGGTTGCCGATGCGCCCGCTGGTCCGGTTCTTGTACGCCTACGTGGCGCGGCGGGGCTTCCTCGACGGCCGGCCCGGCCTGGTGTTCTGCTCGCTCCTGGCGTTCTACGACTTCCTGGCGTGGGCCAACGTGTACGAGGCCGGCGTCAAGGCCCGGGATCAAGCGCGGCCCGCGACCGCGGGGCCGACGCCGGGCCGTCAGAATCCCCGGCTGGCGTCGCCGACGGGGCCGAGGGGGAGGCTCGCCGGCTCGGAGTCCTGAGCCAGGGCCGCGACCCGGTACAGGTCGACCAGCCGGCCGGCCTCGCGGTCGGGGTGGTGGTCGTCGAGGACCGCGACCCGGCCCGCCTCGCCCAGGGCGCGGGCCTCGCCGGGGTGGGCGATCAGGCCGACGATCGCCAGGGCCAACGCCGCGGGGTCGCCGCGCGGGATCTGGCCGCCGGGCGGGCGATCCCCGACCAGGCCGCGCAACCCCTCGACGTCGGTGGCGATCGAGGGGACGCCGTGGGCCAGGGCCAGGGCCAGGGCCCGGCCGGTCGTGGGCACGATCGACGTCTGGCAATAAACGTCCAGGACGTCCCAGAACGTCAGGCTGGCGGACAGGTCGTCGGCGAACGTCAGGCGGTCGGCGATCCGCAGGCGATCGGCCCGCCGGCGCAATTCCAGCTCGTCCTCCCCCTCGCCGGCGATCAGGAATTCGGCGTCGACCCCGGCGTCGACCACCCGCCGGGCGGCCTGGAGGAAGGTGGCGAAGCCCGACCCCGGCGCCAGCGGGCCGGCCGCGCCGACCACCGGGACCCGGCCGCTGGCCAGGGGCGAGGCTGGCCGATCGGGCCCGACGATCCCCCGGGGGATGACCCGGATCGAGGGGGCGGGCACGCCGAAGTCGCGGGTCAGGGCCGCGGCCAGCTCGCCGTTGGTGGCGACCAGCCCCCGGCACCAGGCCCGGCTCAGGCGAATCCGGGCGTCGCGGCGGGGAAACTCGTCGACCGTGAGCAGGTACGGGAGTCGCCAACGCTCGGCGATCTCCAGGCCGGCGGGGGCCATCCCCAGGCCGAGGACGTGGAGGACCCGGGGGCGGTCGGCCGGCCCCGACAGGTCGAGCGCCCGGGCCGCCCAGGGGAGCCGCCACCGCCGGGCCAGGGCCGGGCATTCGACCAGTCGGGCCAGGCCGTGGTCGGGGGCGGCGGCCAGGCAAAGGACCCGCGCCGTCCAGCCGAGCCGCCCCAGCCGGTCCGCCAGCGCCCGGAGGCTCCGGAGCTCGTCGCGGCCTTCCAGGCGGCCGGCCAGGAAGAGGACCTCGGGTTCTCCATCGCCCATCGTCTAGCCGCCCCCGGGCTCGGGACTCGGATCGGGACCCAGCGGCCCGACTCTAGCAAATCGGCGAGGGCCGGGACACCCGACCCGGCCCCCTCCGCCCGCGCCGGCCCCCGCGGCGGGGCCCGGGCCGGGCCCCGCCGCCTTCGGGTCGTTGGAAACGGGGTGCCGGTCGCTTATACTCCTGGGGGACCAGCCGGGCGACGGTCGCGATCGTGTTCGAAGCGAAGGAACTTGCATGAATTCTCCGCACCTGGCCGACGGGCCGGATCTCGGCGTGGCCGACCTCGGCACGCTCCTCAACCGGCTCCTCGACAACGTCGGCTCGGTGGTCCTGGGCAAGCCCGAGGTCATCAAGCTGGCGGTGGTGGCGCTGTTGGCCGAGGGGCACGTCCTGGTCGAGGACGTGCCCGGCGTCGGCAAGACCTTGCTGGCCCGGGCGCTGGCCGCCAGCATCAATTGTTCGTTCCGCCGGCTCCAGTTCACGCCCGACCTGCTCCCCTCGGACATCCTCGGCTCCAGCGTGTACAACAACGCCACCGGCGAGTTCACCTTCAAGCCGGGGCCGATCTTCGCCAACGTGATCCTGGCCGACGAGATCAACCGGACCACGCCCCGGACCCAGAGCGCCCTGCTCGAAGCGATGAGCGACAGCCAGGTCTCCGTCGAGGGCAAGACGCACGTCTTGCAGTCGCCGTTCTTCGTGATCGCCACGCAGAACCCTTACGAGTTCGAGGGGACGTATGTCCTGCCCGAGAGCCAGCTCGATCGGTTCATGATCCGGCTCCGGATGGGCTATCCCCTCCGCTCGGAGGAGCGCCGGGTCCTGGCCACCCACCGGGCGGGCGAGCCGGTCGAGACGCTCCAATCGGTCCTCGACGGCGCCGACGTCCGCCGGCTCCAGGGGGCCGTCCGCAAGGTCCGGGTCGACGACGCGATCGCCGAATACTTGCTCGACATCGTCCACGCGACCCGCGACGGCGACGAGCTTTCCGTCGGCGTCAGCACCCGGGGGGCCCTGACCCTGTACCGGGCCGCGCAAGGCCTGGCCTTCGTGTCCGGCCGCGATTACGTGGTTCCCGACGACATCAAGTCGCTGGCCGTCCCGGTCCTGTCCCACCGGGTCGTCGGCAAGTCGTTCCTCCAGGCCGGCGAGTTCGGCGCCGCCGAGGCCATCATCCGCGAGATCATCGACCGCCTCCGGGTGCCGACCTGACGCGGGAATCCTCGCCGAATGGGCTCGCGAGGAGTTTTCAGGAATGGGCGATGGCTGATGGATGATGGGTGAAGTTGGTGGTCGAAGAGGATTCGCTAGGTCTCCCGGCTTCTCAACCATCACCCATTTCCCATCAATCATCGCCCGGCCTTGAGGGCAAGTCGCCGCCTTCCCCCCGACCAGAGAGAGAAATCAACCCCCTTTCACCACCGAGGCCCGAGCCGATGCCCGAGGGAAGGAAGCCGCTCCGCCGGTTCGCTCGCTGGGCGGTCCGGGGCCTCTGGCCGAACCAGCGGTTGCGCTGGACGCGCGAGGGGGTCTTGTACTGCGCGGTCTGGCTGGGGCTGCTCTTGACGGGGTTGCAGCAGCAGATCAACCTGATCTTGCTCGTGGCCGGGCTGGCGGCGGGCCCGTTGGTGGGCTCGATCCTGGTGAGCGCCTCGATGCTCCGCCGGCTCCGGATCTCGCGGCGGGTCCCGGCCTACGTGTTCGCGGGCGAGCCGCTGGCCATCGACTACACCCTGGACAACGACCGGCGGTACATCGCGGCCCTGGCCCTGATCCTGTCCGACGAGATGGCGCCGGTCGACCGGGCGGTCTCGGGCGCGGGGGTCCTGACGCCGCTGGGGTTCTTCCCCCGGGTCTCGGGGCGGTCGCGGGCCCGGATCAAGTGGGAAGGGGTGGCCCCCCGGCGGGGCAAGTATCGGTTCCGGGCCCTGGACCTCGCCACCCGGTCGCCGTTCGGGCTCCTGGAACGGCGGGTCTCGATCGACGACCCGGCGCAGTTGACGGTCTACCCGAGGATCGGCCAGCTCACCCGGCGTTGGCAGTACCTCCACCGCGAGGCGAGCGAGACCCGCCGGGGGTCGCGGCACGACCGGTCGGCCCAGCAGCAGGAATACCACGGCCTCCGCGACTACCGGCCCGGCGACAGCCCCCGGTGGATTCACTGGCGGACCTCGGCGCGGCTGGGGCAGCCGATGGTCAAGGAGTTCGAGCAGCAGCACGAGCAAGACCTGGCGATCCTCCTCGACCCGTGGATGCCCCGGACCAAGGTCACCGCCGAGCAGCGCGAGGCGGTCGAGGCGGCGATCCGGTTCGCGGCCACGGTCTGCTTCGAGACGTGCCGCCACCCCGGCCGCCGGCTCTTGCTCGGCTGGACCGGGTCGCCGCCGGGCGTCCGCCAGGGGCCGGCCTCGGTCAAGCTCCTCCACGAGTTCCTCGAGCAACTGGCCACGCTCCGGCCGTCGGTGGCGGGGGGCCTCTCGGCCCTGCTCGACGTGGTCCCGCCGTCGACGCTCCGCGAGTCGGTCCTGTTCGTCGTGTCGACCCGGCCGGTCAACCTCAACGAGGAGGCCGAGCGCTCCGCCCGGCTCTCGGCCGCCTCGCTCCGCGGCCTCCTGGCGCGGGTGACGCTCCTGGACGCCTCGAAGGGGGACCTCGCCGACTTCATCCAGTTCGGCCCCTCGGGGACCTCGGCCGCCTCGGCCCGGGGCGCCGGCCCCCCGGCCGCCGTCGGACCGGCCGGCCCGGCCCGAGCCGCCGTCCACCCCTCGTCCCTCGGTCGGGAGGCCGCCCCTTGAAATTCCAGATCATCTACCGGGCCAGCTTCTACCTGATGCTGACCTTCGCCACGCTGGTCCTGAGCATCGACGCGACCGACGACAACCCCATCGCCATGCTCTACCCCCTGGCCGTCGCCGTGGCCAGCATCATCGCGTTCCTCACCGTCGACCGCCACCCGGGCATGGCCCCGTCGCGGGCCTCGGCCAGCCTGGTGGCCCTGGCGTCGAGCGGCCTGAGCATCGCCGAGTATAAATACGACAACGGCCTGGTCCTGCTCGCCGCGGCGCACTGGCTGGTCTACCTGATGCTCATCAAGATGTTCCTGCCCAAGACGGTCGAGGACGACTGGTTCCTGTTCCTGCTCGGCCTGGTCCAGGTCCTCGTCGGCGGGGTGATGAGCCAGAGCGACAAGGTGGGCGTCGCCCTGTTCACCTGGGCTTTACTGTCGCTCTGGGTGCTCACGCTGTTCGCCCTGCACCGCGAGGCCCTCCGGCTCCGGTCGGCGCCGATGGGGACCTCGGAGCCGGGCGCCGACCGGTCGGAGCCCTATCGAGGGCTGATCGACCCGCCGTTCCTCCTCGCCACGATCCGGGTGGCCGGGACGACCCTGGCCCTGGGCGGCCTGATCTTCCTGGCGATGCCCCGGCGGACGACGATGGGCAGCGCCCAGACGACCGGGACCGTGGGCAAGCACCTGTCCGGCTTCGACGACGAGATCCAGCTCGGCCAGCTCGGCGAGATCCTCGAGAACGACAGCGTCGTGATGAGCGTCGAGATGTTCGACTTCGACGGCAAGCGGATCGCCGGCGACACCGGGGGCGAACTCCGATGGCGAGGCGTCAGCCTCGACCAGTACGTCCGAGGGCGGTGGCGTCGGCCCAAGCTCACGCTCAACGGCTACCCCTCCGGGATGCTCGCCCGCGAGCTGGACCGGCGGCTGATCCGCCAGATGATCAAGATGGAGCCGACCGACAGCCCGATCCTCTTCAGCCTCCGCCCGATCCTCCATGCCGACGCCCCCGACAAGCGGTTCACCCCCGAGATCAACGAGCTCGACGGCACCCTGTTCCGGGGCGTCACCGGGGTCGTCACCGTCGACTATCAGGTCGACTCCTCGTCCGACACCGACCAGCCCCAGCCCGGCGAAGGCTACCCCGCCGCGGAATACGAGGCCCGGCTCCTCGGGCTCCCCGACGAGATCCGCGACAAGCTCCGCCCCGTGGCCCTGGAGCAGGTCGGGCACCTCGACCCCAACGACCGCCGGGGGCGGGCGGCGGCCCTGGAGCAATTCCTCCGCGACTCGGGGCGATTCCGCTACACCTTGCAGATGGACATCACCGACCCCGGCGTCGACCCGGTCGTCGACTTCGTCCTCAACCGCCGGGCCGGGCATTGCGAGTATTTCGCCAGCGCCCTGGCCTTGCTCCTCCGGTCGATCGACATCCCGGCCCGGATGGTCAACGGCTTCAAGGGGGGCGACTACAGCGCGATCGCGGGCCTCACCACCGTCCGCCAGAAGCACGCCCATAGCTGGGTCGAGGCCCTGGTCGGCGAGCGACCCGGCCCCCTCGGCGAACCCCGGCCGACCTGGATGACCCTCGACCCCTCGCCGGCCGACCAGCGGAACGAGTCGGTCGCCCGGGTCGGCGGGATCTCGACCTCGTTCCGGCCGCTGACCGACTTCGTCCGCTACGTCTGGGTCTTCTACATCGTCGGCTTCAACGCCGAGCGCCAGGACCGCTTCCTCTACGCCCCGATCCGCGCCCTCATCGAGGAAGCGCGGCGCGGGTTCGCGATCATCTGGGACAACCTCCGCTCCTGGCTCCACTTCCCCAGCGTCGAGAGCTTCTTCAGCCTCCGGGGGTTCGTCGTCAGTTTCCTGGCGCTCCTGCTCCTGGTCCTCTTCGCCCGGGTGGCCACCTGGGGGGTCGCCAAGGTGATCCGCGGCCTCAAGGGGGCCAAGGCCGAGGTTTCGCCCGGGACGGCCGCCATCCTCTTCTATCGACGGCTCCTCGCGCTCCTGGCCGAATACGGCCTGGAACGCCCCCCCGCCGAGACCCCCCGCGAGTTCGCCCGGAGGGCCGCGATCTTCCTCGCCGGCCACGGCTCCGGGACCGAGGCCGTCGCCGACGTCCCGCCCCTGGTCGTCGACGCCTTCTACCAGATCCGCTTCGGCGAGCACACCCTCGTCGACGACGACCTCCACCACGTCCTCGCCCGCCTCGACGCCCTCGAAGCCCGCCTCCATCCTCCCAAAGAATGACAAGTTCGCTAGAATGCAAATGTGTAGGGTGTGTCGAGCCTCGGCGAGGCCCACCGACGGGCGACATCGAATAGGGTGGGCCTCGCCGAGGTTCGACACACCCTACACATTGGCCGCGTGACCTCGCGAGCGGTCCCGGATCAACAGGGCCGCCCCCCCGATGAGCGACGCCACGCCCATCGCGATGAGGAGCGGATAGGCGTCGGCTAAGGTCCGGGCCGGCTTCTCCGGCGGGTCGCCCTTGACCTCCCGCGGGCCGTCGAGCCAGCGGTCTTCGGCCAGGTCGGCCGCGGGGGTCGGCCCGAAGTGGCGGTCGAGGACGGTGAACCGGAGGTTCCCCCGCTTGCCGTCGAGCATCGTCTGATCCAAGCGGAACTCGCGGATCAAGGGGACGCCGTCGCGCCCGTCGTACTCGAAGCGGCCGACTCCCTTCGACCCGTCGGGGAAAACTTCCTCGACCGCTTGCGCGGCGTGATCGGCGTCGACCGCCAGGGTCAGCGCGAGGCTCCGCCAGGAATAATGGCCGTCGGACCGGGTATCATCGAGGCGGACCCGGACGGTCCGTTTGCCGCCGTCGTCGAGGCGATCGAGCCCGACCACGCGGATCGTCGACAGGTCCGACCAGTTGCCCCACTCCTCGGACTGGAGCAGGAGGAACGGGGCGAAAGTGGTGAAGTCAATCCCCTCGTACCTGGACAGGGCCCGACGGTAGGCCCGGTCGGCGTCGCCGTCGGGGAAGCGGCGGACGACCCAGGGGGCGCCGGGTCCATGCCGCTGGGCCCCGAACGAGCGGAGGGGATCGGCCACGGTGGCCGCGCTGGACCGCTTCGAAGTCGACCGATAGCCGCGCACCCCCCCCGAGCGGACGAATTCGAGCCGGTGGCGAAACTCCGACGACTGGCCCGCCGGGTCGACGCTGGCGTGGACCCGCTCGGCGACCACCCGCGACTCGGCGTAGGGGGCGAGCAGGCGTCCGGCGTCGGCGAGGTAGGCGTCGAGGAAAGTTCGCCACGCCTCGGGCGTCACCCCGGGGCCGAGCTTGAGCCGGCGGAGGCGGCGGACCCGCGCCGGTTCCTTGCCGATCCCTCGCCCCAGGTCGGCCCAGAAGTTCCGATCCAACTCGTCGAGGCCGACCCCGAGGGCGGCCCGGCAGTCGGCGTCGACCGTCCCGGGGCGGCAGGTGATGTACCACTTGAGGAACCGCTCGGGGCCGAACTCGCGGAGCAAGTAGTTGACCAGCGGCGCGCCGTGGACATAGGCGGCCCACTCGTGGCGGCCGTACCAGTCGGGCCCGGTCAGCTTGGCGAGCGTCCCGGATTGCCCCTGCTCGCGCATATCCCAAAGCCGGGCGTCGAGTTCGCCCGGGTCGCGGCCCATGTTCGCCTCGGCCCACCCTTCGCTGAGCAAGGCGGGCGGCTCGGCCGTGACGGGGCAGAAGTTCGAGGCGACGCAGTGCGCCACCTCGTGACGATCGAGCGTCGTCAAGCCTTCGGCGTCGGACACGCCCTGGCCCGGCCGGCTCCCCAGGCAGAGGCCGAAGAGGGCCTTCGACTCCATCCCGAACAGCGGCCCCCGCGCCCAGTGGACCCGCCCGACCATCGTCCGGCCGAGCCGGGCTTCCAGCGCCTCCACGTGCCGGTCCATCGCGGCCACCTGCTCGCGGGCCCGCTCGATCGGGGCCGAGATCATCACGACCTTGGCCCCCGCCGTCCGCTCCGGGTAGCGGAACCGGGCTTCCAGGTCCATCACCGACTCGCCCAGCGGGAGCAACAGCTTGAACGCCGGCCCGTAGGTGACCCGGCGCCCCTGGCCGGTCCGGGCGCCGTAGAGCGCGTGCCCACCTTCGAAGCAGACGGGAGCCGAGCCGATCAGGAGCCACGCCCAGGCCCGGACCCGCGCCGGGCCTCGGACGATCCGCCAGCCGGCCCCGACGACCAGGATGACCCACGAACCGGCCAGCGCGACCAGGCATGCCGTCACCGGCAAGAAGTGGGGGTGCCAGGCGAGGGTGAGCAGGAGGCCGGCGAGCAACGCGACCAGCCCGAGCCACGACGCCCAGACCGCGATCACCGGGCGAATCAGCCCGTCATCTCGAAGCCGCATGATCGTCTCGATTCTTCGGGGAATTCCTCAACCCGGCGCCGCGCCCGCCCATCTTGAGCCGACCCCCGCCGGGATGCAACGACAAAAGTCGGAGATGACCATCAAGGCGTCCGCAGGAGCGTGCCGACGGGCAGGGGGGCGTCCGGGCTGGCGAGGAGGTCGCGGTTGGCCCTCCAGAGAATTCCGACGGCGTCCGCGGAGCCGTAAACCCGAGTCGCGACGTCGCGCAAGGTTTCCCCGGCCTCGACCTCGGTCGAGGAAGCCCGGGGACCGGGCCGGCGCGGCTTGCTCGCCGTCCGCCGGACCACGGCCTCGGCCCGAGGGGCGGGCGCCGGGTCGGGCTTCCGGGGAGGGGGCTGAGGTTTCGGGGCGAGGGAGACCGGGGCCTCGACCGCCCGGATCTCGACCGTGGGGGGCGCGGCCGGCGCCTCGATTCGTGGGGGAGGCGGCGGCGACGCGGGCACCGGGGGCGACCGATCCGGCGGGCGGACGGGGGCCGGTCGAGGCGGCGGAGCCTTGGGCGGGATCGGAGTCGGGATCGGCGGTCGCGGGTCGGGGACGGCGGTGGCCTGGGCGATGGTCGGGGCGGTCGGCCGGGGCGGGGGGGGTGCGGGTCGCTTGTCGTGGAGCAGGACGGCGAAGACGCCGACGATCAGGACGCTCAGGGCACACGACGCCCCCGCGTGCTCGTTCATGCCGCAAGGCTCCCGCTTCGTGGTGATCGGGCCCGAGCAAAGGTGTGGTGCCACCTTTATCGGCCCGGAAGCTGGGTAGCTTGAGGGCGACTTTACGGAATGCGCAAAAGACGGGGAGGACGGCGACTTGCCGGCCTCCCCGCGATCACTCGGACATCTTCGCTCGGTGCGATCACCGAGGCCGCGAGCCGGCGTTGCTGTTGGTGGGCGGGGTGTTGGTGGTGCCGGTACCGGAGGCGCCTCCGGCCGAACTCGGGACGTTCCGGGCCGCGGCCGCGGCGGCGGGGGTGGCGGTGCCGGTGGTCGGGCTCCCGGTGGCCTGGGTCCCGCCGATGATCTCGGGGCGGGTGTCCTGGAGCCGGCCGGGGTTGGGGCCGGTCGGCAGGCCGCCGGCCGGGTTGGTGGCGGGGCCGGCCGTCGGGACGCTCAGGGCGGAAAGCTGCTGCGCGGCGTCGACCAGGTCGCGGGCCTGCTGGGCCAGCCGGGTGGCCTCGGGCGAGCCGGCGGAGGCGGCGCGGGCGATGGTCTGCATCCCCTCGTCATTCATCATCGCGGCGTGGCCGAGCAGCCGCTCGGTCGCGACGCTACCGGCGTAGGTCCGGCCAAATTGGCGGATGTGGCCCGAGTCGAGCACTTCCTTGACGGCATGGTTGATCAACGCGACCTGGGCCCGGTCGGTGGGGCTGGGCTTCGAGCCGAGCTGGCCGAGGGTCGTCATGTAGTTGTTGGCCGCGGCGTGGAACCGCCGGGTCGGCGAGGCGGCCTCGACCCCTCGGCCGTCGGCGGCGGCGGCGGTGAGCAACTCCTTGCTCTCGGCCATCTCCTTGCGGGCGTGGTCGAGGAGCATCTTCGCCGGATCGCCGCCGTCGGGGCCGGCCTGCTCGCCGATGCTTCGCAGGGCGGACCCTTCGATCGCCATGCCCACGGCGTGTTCGATCAACATGGCCACGTCGAGGCCCGCCGGGACGGCCAAGGCGCCGGCTCGGCCGCTGGTCAAGCTCATTCCCGGCTGGAGCCGGGCCGCCGGGTCCATCGCCGGGACGCGGCCGGAACCGGGGGGAAGCGTGGTCGCCGGGTCGACGGCTCCGCGCGGCGAGGGGGTCCCGGTGGCGGCCTTGGGGGTGGTCCCGGTCCCGGTCGCGGGCAGTTGCCCTTCGGCGGCCTTCCGGTAGTCCGAATTGACCGGCGGCGGCGTGACCTGCTCGGTGACGTTCCGCTCGTTGCTGGACCTCGGCTTGCCCGTGCCGGACGCCTCGGTCTGGGCGTGGACGGCGGGAGTCGCCGCCAGGGCGAGGCCGCCCACGATCGCCGATGCCGCGAGCCTGGCTAGGTTCTGTCGCTTGTTCATCACCGTCAACTCCGATCGAATGGGCCCGACTCGCGACCCGGTCACCCCGATCGGGGGACCCGGCGGTCGCCTTCCGATCACGCGGGCCATCCCGGCGCGACCGATCGAGACTTGTTCGGGCGTCACCCGCCGGAATCGCCCGCCCGCCCGAGCCTTGACAAGCCGGGTCCGGGCCCCGACGATCAAGCCATCCGGGATGTCGCGACGATCTCGACGAAGAAGACGCCTCGTCGAGATCCAGGCATCATTTTTCATGCCAATCCGCCGGACGGAGTCGAGCCGATGGCCCACCCGCCCCACCGCCGCGACGCGCTCCGGGCCGCGATCGCGGCGCTCGCCTTGCCGGCCGCGCCGGACTTGCCGCCGCGGCCCACGCGCGGGGTCCGGGCCTTCCGCCTGGTCGAGGCGGCCGGGCTCCGCCGGTCCGGCTACCCGATCGCCGCGACCGTCCCCGACGCCGTCGGCGGCCGGAACTTCCGCCTGGTCCGCGACGGCCGGCCCGTCCCGGCGCAGTTCCGCCGGGTCGACAACGGGCCCCACGGCGCGCCCGAGGTCGCCCTCGACTTCCTCGTCGGCCCCGGCCCGATGGAGGTCCAGCGGTACGAGGTCCACTTCGGCGGCCCCGAGGTCGAGCCCGGCCCCGAGCCCGCCGGAGGGATCGCGGTCGAGCGTCGCGACGGCGCGTACCTCGTGTCCCAGGGGGTCGCGATCCGGTACGCGATCCCGGGCAACGCCTTCGGCCGGTTCGACGAGGCCGGGGGCCCGCGGCTCGCCTACCTCAAGCCCGGATCGTCCGGCCTGACGATCCGATCCCCGGCCGCCGATGGCTTCGCCGCGCCGTCGAAGCCGGGGGGCGTCCGGTCGAGCGTCACCCGGCAAGGGCCGCTGGCCGTGGGGCTCCGGTTCGAGGCGGGCGAGGTCGCGGACGGGACCGGGATGACCCTGGACCTGACCTTCCCCCACTCCAAGACCTGGTTCCAGGCCGCCTGGACCGTCGACGACCCGCGCGGGGTGGTCGCCGGCCTGGGCCTCGACCTGGGCGTGGCGCTCGAAGGCCCGCCCGCGCTGGTGGACTTCGGCGCCGGGACCACGGTCTACGGCCAGGCCCGGGGCGACGAGCGGGTCGAGCTGGTCGCCGGCCGGGCCCCGGGCGAGGCCGAGCCCGAATCGGGCCGGGGCTGGGTCGTCCGCCGAGGGGGGCCGGGAACTTCGACGGTCCAGGCGGCCTCGACGGCGGGCGACCCCCGGCCGGCGGAAGGCTGGGCGCACGTCATGGACGGTCGGCGATGCGTCGCCCTGGCGGTGCCCGGGTTTGGCCGGTCCGCCGCCCGTGACAAGATCCGGGTGGAGGCCGACGGCCGGGCCCGGCTGACCCGGGACTACGCGGCGGGCCAGGCCGCGCCGCCCCCGGGGCCGAAGTCGCTGGCGTTCACCCTCCACTTCGTGCCGATGCCCGTCCAGGTCGGCGCCGCGACCAGCCCGCAATCGATCCTGGCCCCGCCCCGGGTCGAGTGGGACCGCCCGCCCGACCGTTGAGGCCTCCCCCCCGAACATCGAGGCCCGGGAGGGCGTGGGAACCGGGACGGTTCGTCCGCCGAAGGCCCCCGGTCAGGGCCGATCGGCTCGTCAATCCGAGGGATTCCCGATGGCTAGGATCTCAGATTCCAGACGGCGGCGGGACACGATGGACCTGCTCTTCTGAAATCCGAAATGCTTGCGATCCGCGATCCGCCTTTCGACCCGGCGTGAAGGACCGATCGACCCTGGGCCCCGACGGCCGAGCTTGTGGCCGATCGGTGTTTGGTCTATGATGGCTGTGTGTGGCCGGGGGCGCCGCCCCGGACCGAGTCACCCCACCTCACGGGATCACCCACTTATGTCCCGATCCGTTTCGCGTCCGCTCGCGGCCTTCGGCATCCTGGGGGTCGTGGCCCTGGTCGTGGGGGCGCAGGCGCCTTCGCCGGTGCCGACGACCCTGGACGAGAGGACCGCCAAGATCGTGGTTGCCCTGCTCGAGCGGCAACACATGGCCCGGCCCACCATCGACGACGAGACCGCCAAGAAGTGGGCCCGGATGTTCCTCAAGGACCTCGACCCGCAGAAGGTCTACTTCCTCAAGGCCGACGTCGACGAGTTCCTGCCCCAGGCGACCACGCTCGACGAGAAGATCCACGAGGGCAACCTCGACTTCGCCCGGGTGGTCTTCGACCGCTTCCTCAAGCGGTCCGACCAGCGGCTCAAGATGGTCCAGGACCTCCTCAAGGAGAAGCCGGACTTCGCCCTCGACGAGTCGATGCCCGACGACCCCGACAAGGTCGACTACCCGGCCGACGACGCCGACGCCCGCGATCGGATGCGCAAGCGGGTCAAGCTCGAATTGCTCCAGGCCAAGGTCGACGACGAGCCCGAGGCCGAGGCCCTCAAGAAGCTGGCCGTCCGCTATCGCGACCGGAACCGGATGGTCCACCAGTTCAAGACCGACGACCTCCTCGAATTCTACCTCAGCAGCCTGAGCCGGACCTTCGACCCCCACACCTCGTACATGAACAAGGATTCGCTGGAAGACCTGATCCAGCAATCGCTCCAGCTTTCCCTGACCGGCATCGGCGCCTCGCTCGCCTCCGAGGACGGCTATGCGGTCATCAAGGAGCTGATCCCCGGCGGCCCGGCCGAGAAGGACGGGCGGCTCCAGCCCGAGGACAAGATCCTCGGCATCCAGAAGGACGACGGCACCGAGGTCGACTTCGTCGAGCAGCGGCTCCGCGACGTCGTCCGCCAGATCCGCGGCGACGCCAACACCCACGCCCGCCTGATCGTCCAGCCCCACGACTCCAAGGACAAGAAGGTCTTCGACCTGATCCGCCAGAAGGTCGACCTCGCCGAGTCGCACGCCAAGGGCCAGGTCATCGAGATGAGCCAGGCGCTGGGCCAGGGCCCGGGCGGCAAGCCCCTCAAGGTCGGCGTCATCAGCCTCCCGGCCTTCTACGGCGACAGCCAGGCCGTCCTCAAGGGCGACGCCGACGCCGTGAGCTGCACCCAGGATTGCCGGAAGCTGATCGAAGGGTTCAAGGACAAGAACGTCGATTGCGTGATGATGGACCTCCGCGGCAACGGCGGCGGCCTGCTCAACGAGGCCATCTCGCTCTCCGGCCTGTTCATCGACAAGGGCCCGGTCGTCCAGGTCCGCGAGGCCTCCGGCGTCAAGCACCTCGACGACGACGACGACGGGGCCGCCTGGGAAGGGGCGTTCGTCCTCTTGATCGACCGCCAGAGCGCCAGCGCCTCGGAGATCTTCGCCGGCGTCATCAAGGACTACAACCGGGGCTTGATCATCGGCGACGCCAGCACCTTCGGCAAGGGGACCGTCCAGTCGATCATGCCGATCAGCGAGCGGCTGGCCATCCGCGGCCTGCCCAACCTCGGCGCCCTGAAGCTGACGATCCAGCAGTTCTACCGGGTCAACGGCGACAGCACCCAGATCCGCGGCGTCGAGCCCGACATCCACATCCCGTCCCTCTTCGACCAGGCCGAGTTCGGCGAGGGGAAGATGGACAACGCCCTGAAGTTCGACCACGTCGAGCCCCGCAAGCACGACAACTTCAACCGCGCCCCGACCCCGCTGGTCGCCCGCCTCGCCGCCCGCTCCGAGAAGCGCCGGGCCGACAGCGACAAGTTCCAGAAGCGCGACGCGGCGATCAAGAAGATCATCGACCGCAAGTCCCGCCACGCCATCTCGCTGAACGAGACCAAGTTCCGCGCCGAGATGGTGTCCGAGGAGGAGAACAAGGGCGAGGTCGCCGCGACCAAGAAGGCCAAGGAGCCCCGGAAGCGGATGAGCGACCGCCCGGCCTGGGAGACCAACTACTACAACGACGAGATCCTCGCCATCGTCGGCGACTACCTGACCCTCGGCCGCGACATCTTCGCCGCCGCCCCCGTCCGGGCCGCCAACGACTGACCCCCGGCCGATCCCTCGATCCCCACCGACGCCCGGCGCCCGAGGCCCCCCGCCTCGCCCGCCGGGCGTCTTCGCGTTTCCAACCGGGCACCACTCGACCTATCACACCACGCCCCTCACCCCAACCCTCTCCCAGAGGGAGAGGGGGCCAGATACGCCGCCATCGCGACCCAGTTTTCGCTTGACACGGCCCGAAAACCCACTACCATGTGCCGCGTAGTAGCAACCGGGACGGGGGCGGCCATGAATCCTTGGGAGACGCAGTTGCGCAAGGGCGTGGTGGAGCTGGCGGTGCTGGCGACGGTGGCCCGCGGCGAGACGTACGGCTACCAGGTCGTGGAGCGGCTCCGGCTGGTCGGCGGCCTAGCCCTGACGGAGAGCACGGTCTACCCGGTCTTGACCCGGCTCGCTCGGGACGGGGCGCTGGCGGTCCGGCTCGAAGCGTCCCCTTCGGGACCGACCCGGCGGTACTACCAGCTCACGGCGGAGGGCCAGGCCCGGCTCCGGCGGATGGCGGAGAGTTGGCGGACGGTGGCGGGATCGGTGACAACCTTACTGGAAGGAGCACAGACATGAGCATCGCAACGGATTCGCTCGCGGGATCGCTGCAAACCCTGGTCGACGCCCGGCTCGACACGATCGACCGGATGCTCCTGGGCCGGGTCGACCGCCGCGACCGGCTGGCGATCGTCCGCGAGGTCGAGGGCCAGATCCACGACCTTTTGCGCGAACGGCCCGGCGGCGAACTCGACCGCGACGACGTCCTGGCCGTCCTCGCCCGGCTCGACCCGCCCGAGGCGTACCTGCCCGACGAGGCGACCGACGGCCCGGGCCCTGCTTCGACCCGGACGGCCGGCCCGAGTCGAATCCGCCCGCTCGGCCCCACCCGGCCCGGCCCGACCGATCGAGGTCAATTCGCGCTGGCCGGCGGCATCCTGGGCATGGGCTCGCTGGGCCTCGTCTTGTTCTCGATCATGACGTTTTTCGGCGACGCAGCTTGGCCGGCCGGGCTGGGCAAGTTCCTCATCTTCGGCTCGATCGGGCTGACCTTCGTCGTGGGCCTGCTGGCCATCATCCTGTCGGGGTATGCCCGTCTCCGGGGGGCCTGGTCGGTGGTCGGCCTGGTCTGCGGGATCATCTCGGCACTCTCGGCCCTGTCGGGGTTCGCCTTCGTGCTGTACAACCCGAAACAGAGCGACTTGCCCGGCATGATGTTGACCTCGGCCCTGTCGGGGTTTGCCTTCGTGCTGTACAACTGATCCGCCCGAAAAATCGTCGCCTCGCGGGAAAAACCCGACTAACGCACGGCCCCACCGAACGATTGTATGGGACGGAGGCCGTGCGACGCCCGACCGATCGATCGCGCCGCCGCGCGGTCGCGGCCTCCTCCACCCCTTGGGAGGCCACTCCGATGACTTGCAGCCCCGCCCGCTTGGCCGCCAACCACGCCAACAGCCTCCGCTCGACCGGGCCGAAGACGGCCGAAGGCAAGGAGCAGTCGCGTCGGAACGCCCTGAAGCATGGCCTGACCGGCGCCGGGGTCGCGGTCCACGGCGAGGACGCCGCCGAGATCGACCGCCGGATGGGGGCGTATGAGTCGGAGTTCCGC